>JAEEGL012042012.1_pt1 | contig 38160 bp, 41 predicted proteins | sample 9134231 | NCBI WGS metagenome assembly JAEEGL01 (sample SAMN16246548, study PRJNA631951) | gut metagenome | biome: gut microbiome; feature: rumen; material: fiber-attached | host: Bos | place: Iran: Karaj | collected 2018-10
ACTAGAATACCCGTGCAGAACCGTGTAAAACCGTGGCCACACCAACGTGAATAACGGTGCAAAACCGTGTAAAACCGTTGCCAGGCCAACTAAAAAAACGGTGAAAGACACTGTAAGACCGGTGACCGCCTGGATACCATACCCGCGCAAAACCGTGTAAAACCGCGGCCACACCAACTAGAATAACCGTGTCAAACCGTGTAAAACCGTGGCCCCACCAACTAGAATACCCGTGCCAAACCGTGTAAAACCGTGGCCACCAGCCCCCCGCCATTCCCCGTTCATCTTCCGACCGTGCCCCCTCGTAGCTGAACCAAGTACAACCCTTCCGATTGAGTTTGCACAAAAAATGTGAACGAGAAACACTTTTTGTATATTATTAATGTTATTATCCATTTTTATTTTGTAATTTTGCACCCGCAATCACGCCATACTTGCCCGTAAGGGCAGTGAAGGTGTGGGCAAACATTATGGAATAGCGTCTTACAACGCTTTGTATCTGGTCATTTGAACCTGAGAAATTCAAAACGTACACTCCAGAGACAATGCAGAGGAGATGCTTAGGCGTGGTATATCATTGCCCCGTCAGTGTGCTTAGAGGCTCGTGTAGCCTCAGCACACTTTACGGGTGTATCATATACCAATAGGCGTGAGCATGTATTCTGTCTGTTTATGTGTACAGGTTTTCTCAGGACCTAAATGACGGACTGGCAGGGTGAGAGTTCACGCTCTTTTTGTATACTTAGGTCAACACCTGACCCCAGTTTCCATTTTGAGCTTCGCTGTTCCAGCACGATTGTCCTGGCGTTAGCGTCAGGCGATGACAGGTAGGACACTGCCCGGAACGAGGATGCCCGCGCAAGGCGCCATCCATCGAGAATCCGCAGGAGCAACTCTTGCCAGTGTACCTAACCAACTGGAAAACAACTGTTTCGTCAGTCCCTCGCGGGCTGACGGATAAGGAGAAGATATGCCGCGTATGAAGCAGAAGCAAACAGCAAGGACCTTCCGCAGCCAGAAGCACTGGTATGTGATGCTCCACTTCGAGCCCGAGGAGATAGAGCGTAAGCTCCAGCAGGAGAACGCGCAGCGCGGGCAGCGGGGCAGCATGCTGCTGGAGTATTTCGTGCCCTACACCTTCCTGCCCCGTGCCGTGCCCGACAAATATGCGAAGGATGCCGAGCAGCAGGCCAGCGACGCCCGCCAGGCCAACAGCCTGCGGCAGGCCCTCCGCCGCTTCCTGTTCATCAGGGCCGGCTCCCGCGAGATTGTCAGCCTCGTCCACCGCGACTGGAACCGCGAGAGCCGCCTCCACCTGTTCTTCTACAACACCCGCAGCGGCGAGCATATCACCATGCCCGACGAGAAGATGCGCCAGTTCATCACCCTCTGCTGCGAGAGCCTGCAGCGCTTCGACTTCGGACCGCCCATCACCGACATCGACAGCTGCGACACCGTCGTCATCAAGAGTGGTCCCCTCAAGGATGCCGAGGCCAAGGTCATCGGCGTGCAGCATACCGCCAGCGGCGTCAGCCTGACCCTCGGGCTGCCCTTCTTCTGTGGCGAGAAGACACTCGTGCTGGAGAATACCAGCCTCGACGACGTCCACCTCCCCCGCACCGTGGAGAGCCTCCTCAACGACCGCTTCATCGACAATGTGGAGAGCGCGTTGCTCGCCGTCCTCCACCGCCGTCTGAGGCCGTCGGCGCTGCCCGTCGGCGAGGAGCCGGAAGAGCAGCTGCTGAACCGCATCTTCCACTACAGCTACGTCCGCATGCCCGACCTCCCCTCCTACCTGCGCTTCCGTGCGCTGATGCTTGTCTGCGCCACCCTGCGCCTCGATGTGGAGAGCCGCCGGCACATCGCCACAGAGCTGTCGGCACAGCTGGAGGGCAACCCCTCCATCACCGCCGCCGACCAGGCGTTCATCCAGGCCGCCCTCTATGTCTCCACGGGCGCTGCCGCCTGCCGCTCTGCCGCCAAGGCATACTGGCAGGCCCACCGCGAAGACGGTGGCCCCGTCTGCCGCATCATGCCCATCGTCACCCGGCTCGACAGGCGGTTCTTCCGCCTCCACAAAGTCGACGTCCTGTCCTCCCCCAACTGATATTTACCCCCCGTAAATATATGTTCCAATAAGGTTCGACTGTCCCTGCCTGCCTAGGAGGCAGGGCAGTTTTTTGCTCCTTTCTTCTGTCATTCCGTCATTCTCCCGCATATCCTGCTGTCACCCAGCAGATTAACGGTCAAAACACGGCGCTCTATCTGTCATTATCCGTCATTTTCCGTCATATCACCCACCATTCCCCGACGATTCCTTCCCGAAACCCCATAATCCATTCATGTTTCATTCGCGACCGAAGAAAAATACCGCCACCATTCTGAAAAATACTGCCGCCGTTTGGAAAAATACGCACGCCGTTTGGAAAAATACTGCCACTATTCTGAAAAATACTGCCACTATTCTGAGCTGACAGATAATGACAGATAATGACAGATAGCCCCACCATCCTTCACGGCTTATTTCGCTGATAGACAGCCCGATGACATCCAAAAATGATAGATTGACGCTTTTTCCCTCTCTTACGAGCGTTAAGCTAAGGAGCAGGTGCTAATGGGGTTTGTGGCCTACGAAAGTTTTTGTGTTTTTTCTTGGATATTCCAGATAAAAGAATTATCTTTGCACAGTCTTAAATGGATTATGAATTATGTCAGCAACGCTCAGACCCTCGCAAATAGTACAGCTACAGTCATTTTGGAATCTCCTTCAGACTACAGATGAGGGGGTTCAGCGTGAGTTATATGTGTTGTTACAACATAAATATTCAGAATCTTCTCATAACAGTCGACTCGAAACTCCCTCTTTCCTCCAGATGGAGGGAATATTAAAAGGCAATGGCAATCAAGAGACCGACAGCCAGATGTTAGACGAATACCTTCAGGAGAAATACGGCGTATGACTATTTTCTGTGACACAAACATTGTTATGGAGTTCCTGCAGCAGCGTACTTTTCTTGCCTTTTGCCGACCACTCCATGATAAAGGTATTTACGCCTATGGCTTTCATCGAGACATATTTGCAGGATTAACTGTTTATCGTAGAAGCAATCTGGCCTGGTTCCCGGCCCCCATACTCTGTATCTTTCATCCATTATATATGGTCACTCCCTAGATATTGACACAACCAGGGTGACGCCCGCCTAAGTCAGGAAATACCCGAAGTAATATCGACGGTTGAAAAGACACTAAAGGCGTCTCCTTTCAGTAGCCGAGGGTACTCAGTACCCCCGGAAAGATGGATGCTAACGACATCGACCCTAAATGGGTCGCCCAACTATTCTGATGACAGGAGCGCATGACGGCCGCCCCCTATTCCCGAGTTATGCACCCGATTATTTTTCCCCAATTTTTCCTCAATTAGTGTTTAATAAGCACCCGAGTATTTTTTCCCCAATTTTCCTCAATTTGTTTTAATATAAACCCAATAATTCGTGTCCCATCAGCCGGCTATTCGCGTTCATCAGAACCAGTTAATTCGTGTTAAGCATCATAGATTGTGAGTTTCTAGTACTGGTGCGGTAGTATTGATGTTCAGGGCGTTCACAATTTCTGTTCGTTTTTTTTGGTAGTTCCGAAAAATAATCGTATTTTTGCATCGGTTTATTTCGAGTCAAAGAATGATATGAAGATATTTCAGACATACTCTGTAGAGAAGGGCAAGCATCAGGTAAACAGTGCACTGTTGTGGGAGTACCGTCTGGAGGATTTCGACTGGCAGAAGTATCGCCGTGTAGTGGTGGAGCGTGTTGTCAAGATGGGTCGTCTTTCCGATTGGTACGGAGCTTTCGACCTATACGGTGGCATCCGGGGGGTGCGTAAGATTGCCCGCGATGAAGTGGTCGACCTCACCCCCCGTGAGTTAGACTTTATGTGCAAGGCGTTGAATATCAATGTACAAGACACAAGATGTTACAAACAGGCGCAGTTAAGGAAAGCACGCTTGGGCTCTTGAAGAGTCTGCAAGCAGAACCACTACTCGCTTCCTGTAATCAATTTGCATCAATTAGTGTTAATAACAACCCGATATTTTTCGACGGTTGAAAAGACGCTAAAGGCGTCTCCTTTCAGTAGCCGAGGGTACGCAGTACCCCCGGAAAAACGGATGCAAGTGACATCGACCCTAAATGGGTCGCCCAACTATTCTGATGACAGGAGCGCATGACGGCCGCCCCCTATTCCCGAGTTATGCACCCGATTATTTTTCCTCAATTTTCCTCAATTTGTTTTAATAAGAACTCAGCCCCAATTAGTGTTAATCAGACTCCATTTTTTCCCCAATTTCTCTTCCGGTTTTTTGGTAGTTCCGAAAAAAAGTCGTATTTTTGCAAAGTAAAACTGAAAGATAACGAGATATGCCAGAGTCTACATACAATAAGATTGGTTTTGTTGCAATGATTGTAGCGATGTTCGCCAAGAAACATCGATATAGCGAACCAGTAGCTTATCAGTACCTAAGTCGATATGGAGGCGACAAACTACTGGTGGAGCATTATGGCTATCTTCATACACAAGACTACGATGAGGTCGTAGATGAACTGGGCGACTATTGCCGCCGTCATGGAGGTACGCTATGATTAAGCTTTATCACGGTAGTAACATAGAGATAGAGCGGATAGACTTGTCAAAGTCACGTCCATTCAAGGATTTTGGCCGTGCGTTCTATCTGTCACCCGACGAACAACAGGCGTGGGAGCGTGCATTTGCTACTATCGCGATATGGGGCGGTCAACCATGTGTCTCGACATTTGAGTTTGACGAGCAACTGATGAACACAGACGATTTGAAGGTGCTGCGTTTTGATGGCTATACTGAGGAATGGGCTGCTTTCATCTTTGCCAACCGCAATCGCCTCAAGCCAGCATTTCATCATGATTATGATATTGTTTATGGACCAATAGCCAACGACAAGGTAGGCGAGCAAGTAGCTTTGTTTAAAGGCGGTTATATCACTAAGGAGCGTTTTTTGCAGAAACTGAAACTGATGAGGGGTATTACGTTTCAGTATGCTTTTTGTACCGAGGCAGCTATCAACAAACTCAAGAAGCTATGACTGTACAGAAGAGAATAGAGTTCTTGAAACTCAAGCTGACCGAGGAGCTTGTCGCCATATTAGTGGAGGAGAAGGGGCTTTCGATAGAGGAGGCATTTACCACGCTTTATTTTTCGCAGACTTACTCTCGTTTATCCGATCCCAACACGAAGCTTTACATCCAAAGTGCAGGATATGTTTATTCGTTACTGGAGGAAGAGTTGGAGTCTGTAAATCGCTGACCTCATACCTTTCCTTCTCCAATTATACGCAAAGACTATTATTGGTCCATTCAGGATTAAAGTTCTTTCTGTTCCGGAAAGAGGTTTGTCAGGAGAGTTCTGCGCTCGGCTTGTCTAAGAACTAGAAGACGACCATTGTGGTCAGATTAGATAATATTCTTAAACTCATCAAGATGAGTCCTCGCGAGACCTATGTCCGTCTTCGTACTATTGGTATAATATAATACTATTAGTGTAAAATCGTGTCCCATTGGCGGCAATTCATGTCCCCCTTCCACCCGCAGCTCGTTTTTCCCTAATTTTCCTCAATTTGTTTTCATAAGAACTCAGTCCCAATCAGTGTTAATCACAACCAGTTAATTCGTGTTCCATCAGTGGCAATTCGTGTTCTTTCAGCCGCCCAATAATCTTATGCAGCGGTATGTGATAAGCGAAAGCACAACGGGAAGAGGAAATTTAATCTGAAAAATTTGGATATTTGCTTACTTATTTGTATTTTTGTCCCCAAAAAGCAATAACACTTCTATGGCATTAGAATCTATCAGACAATATGAAGATCAGAAAATAAAGGAAGTTCTTCTTTATATTCTGGGCAAGACAGGTGTGGTTGATTACTATCACCTAATGAAGATTCTCTATTTGGCAGAGCGTCAGCATTTAGCCAAGTGGGGCGATAGGATTATTGTAGATGATTATTATGCGTTGCCCCATGGTCCCGTACCTACCCGAATATATGATTCGCTGAAGGCAGCAAAGTGTGGTAAAGGTGGTTTCCTGTCTGATGTTGTCTCTGTTTCGCCTGATGCCCCTCTGGTGAGAGCTTTGCGTGATGCTGACATGGGGTATCTGTCCAAGTCAGAGATAGAGGCTCTTGACAGTGCGATTGCCAAGAACATCGTGAAAAGTTTTTCCGAGTTGGAGCAAATGACTCATGATGAATACTATTTCAAGGCATTGGAGAATGGTCGTAAGATGACGACTGAAGACATTGCTCGTTCTGGCGGTGCATCAGAGCAGATGGTTGAATTCATTCGCGAGGAGATGGCCTTCGAAGAAGCCTTGATTTCGTGACAATGGAAGAGCAGACCGTTGGTATAGGCCAGATTTATCGGATTAAGGCCAACAAACAGAATAACATCACGCCAAAAGATGGTTTGTTATTTCGTCTCAAATACTTTGTCGTGTTGGGTTTTGATGCTTTAGGAAATGTTTATGGTGGGGTTGTTTTCGATTCTGAAATTAATAGAGACTACATAAGCCCTGACTTTGTAGATTTCTTTTTGCCGATATCTAGTTCCAAGTATTCCTTTCTGAGCCATGATAGTTACATAGATTGTCGAAAGATGAAGCCTGTACTTTTATCCACTCTGCTAGAAGGCGACTATTGTGGTCAGATAGAGGCATCGGATCTAGATAATATTCTCAAACTCATCAAGATGAGTCCTCGCGAGACCTATGTCCGTCTTCGTACTTTTGGTATAATATAAAACTATTAGTGTAAATTCGTGTCCCATTGGCGGCAATTCATGTCCCCCTTCCACCCGCAGCACGTTTTTTCCCTAATTTTCCTCAATTTGTTTTAATAAGAACCCGCTAATTCGTGTCCCATCAGTGTAAAATTCGTGTTCCCCGCAGCACGTTTTTCCCTAATTTTCCTCAATTAGTTTTAATAAGAACCCGATAATTCGTGTCCCATTAGTATAAAATTCGTGTTCCCCGCAGCACGTTTTTCCCCAATTTTCCTCAATTTGTTTTAATAAGAACCCGCTAATTCGTGTTCCCTTAGTGTAAAATTCGTGTTCCGCGCAGCACGTTTTTTTCCCTAATTTTCCTCAATTAGTTTTAATAAGAACCCGCTAATTCGTGTCCCATCAGCCACAATTAGTGTTTATCAGAACCCGATAATTCGTGTTCCTTTAGTGTGTAACTATTTTTCACTTACTTTATATGTCAGTATTTAAAGACAAGGTGCTGCTCATTACCGGCGGCACAGGCAGTTTCGGTAATGCCGTACTCAACCGTTTTTTGAGAACGGATATCGGAGAGATACGTATTTTCTCACGCGACGAGAAGAAACAGGACGATATGCGTCATGATTTTCAGGCCCGTATGCCGGAAGTGGCGAACAAGATCAAGTTCTATATTGGCGATGTGAGGAACAAAAGCACGCTGAAGTATGCGATGCAGGGCGTGGACTACGTGTTCCATGCCGCAGCGCTGAAGCAGGTGCCCAGCTGCGAGTTCTTTCCGATGGAGGCCGTCAAGACAAACGTCATAGGAACGGAGAATACGCTGGATGCTGCTATTGAGGCGGGTGTGAAGTGTGTGATTTGCCTGAGTACAGACAAGGCAGCCTATCCCATCAATGCGATGGGAATCACCAAAGCCATCGAAGAGAAGATAGCTGTGGCCAAGTCAAGACTCAGTGGTGACACCAAGATTTGCTGCACCCGCTACGGTAACGTAATGTGTTCACGTGGTTCTGTGATTCCTCTTTGGATTGACCAGATTCGTAAGGGCAACCCTATTACAATCACCGAACCCAGCATGACACGCTTCATCATGTCATTAGAAGAAGCTGTCGATTTGGTACTCTTTGCCTTTGAGCATGGTAACAATGGCGACATTATGGTTCAGAAAGCTCCTGCTTGTACGATTCAGACCCAGGCAGAGGCCGTGGTAGAACTCTTTAAGCACCAGTCACCAGTTGAACCTGAAATTCGGGTGATTGGAATCCGCCACGGTGAGAAGATGTACGAGACGTTGCTCACCAAGGAAGAGGCGGCCAAGGCTATCGATATGGGTAACTTCTTTGCCGTGCCAGCAGATAACCGTGACCTCAATTATGACAAGTATTTCAAAGAGGGTGACGTGAAGCGGGCTACTATCGAGGAGTTCAACTCCAACAATACTCGCCGTCTGAATATGGAAGAGACCAAGGAAAAGATAGCCAGCCTAACTTACATCCAGAATGAACTGAACGGCATATCCAATCTGGTTTAAGGTGGGTTCTATTAAAAAATAATATCACGGTGGGAATTAATAGAACTCACCTTAATCATGAACCATCGTGCAAAACGAATGCAGCAAGCTTGCCTATTGCTGAGGTGCAGCCGATAGCGCATATACTATAATCTTATGAACATATTAGTAACAGGCGCAAAGGGGTTTGTAGGAAAAAACCTTTGTGCGCAGTTGAAGAATATAAGGGACGGCAAGGCGAGGAACTATGCTGTGAAAGTGGACGAGGTCTACGAGTACGACATTGATTCCACGCCCGGGCAGCTGGAAGAGGCCTGCCAGAAAGCCGACTTCGTGTTCAACCTGGCTGGAGTAAACCGTCCGCAGAACCAGGAAGAGTTTATGGCGGGCAATTTCGGTTTTGCATCTACGCTACTCGACACCCTCAAAAAACACCATAACACTTGTCCTGTCATGCTCTCCAGTAGCCAGCAGGCAAGCCTTACAGGCCGTTTTGGGAACAGCGAATATGGACGCAGCAAGAAAGCCGGGGAAGACTTATTCCTGCAATACCATCAGGAGACAGGAGCAAGGGTGCTCATCTACCGTTTCCCGAACCTCTTCGGCAAGTGGTGCCGTCCCAACTATAACTCCGCTGTCGCCACCTTCTGCCATGCCGTCGCCAACGACCAGCCCTATACCGTCAACGACCCCAGCGTAGAACTGGAGCTGCTTTACATAGACGACTTGGTCGAGGAGATGATTGCCGCCCTTACAGGCAGCGAGCATCACTGTGAATTCGACGGTCTGGAAGTCCTTCCCCAAGAAGAAGGCCGGTATTGCTACGTGCCCACCACGCATAAGGTAACCCTTGGCGAGATTGTAGCACTGCTCAACCAGTTTGAGGCGCAGCGGACGACGCTGGTCATACCTGAGATTCCTGAAGGCAGTTTTGCAAAGAAGCTGTATAGCACCTTCCTGAGCTACCTGCCGAAGGAGAAGATGGTCTATAAGCCGAAGAATAATGAGGATTATCGTGGCTCCTTTGTGGAGATTATCAAGACACGGTCGTGCGGACAGTTCAGCATCAACATCTCTAAGCCGGGCATCACGCGCGGGCAGCACTGGCATAACTCCAAGTGGGAGATTTTTGCCGTTGTGTCGGGACATGGGCTGATTCAGGAGCGCAGAGAGGGTGATGACGAGGTCATCAGTTTCGAAGTCTCCGGCGAGGAGATCAAGGCGATACAGATGCTGCCCGGATATACGCATAACATCATTAATCTGAGTGATACGGAACCGCTGGTCACGTTCATGTGGGCCAACGAGCAGTTCGACCCCAATAAGCCAGACACCTACTTTGACCCCGTGGAGTGATTCCTTTTCACATAAATCACCACAAATGATAATTCATTGACCACAAACTTTACATTACTATATGGCTAGTTTCAAAAATAACGGGAAGCTGAAGCTTTTGATTATCGTCGGTACCCGTCCCGAGATAATCAGACTCGCAGCAGTCATCAACAAGTGCCGGACGTATTTCGACTGTCTGCTGGCGCATACAGGTCAGAACTACGACTATAACCTCAACGGGGTGTTCTTCAAGGATCTGAAGCTGGCCGACCCCGATGTCTATATGGATGCCGTGGGGAAGGACCTGGGCGAGACCATGGGCAATATCATCGCCAAGAGCTACCAGTTGATGGTCGAGGTGCAGCCCGATGCCGTGCTCGTGCTCGGCGACACCAACTCCTGTCTGAGTGTCATCGGCGCCAAGCGCCTCCATATCCCCATCTTCCACATGGAGGCCGGCAACCGCTGCAAGGACGAGTGCCTGCCCGAAGAGACCAACCGCCGTATCGTGGATATCATCTCCGACGTGAACATGGCCTACTCAGAACATGCCCGCCGCTATCTCGCCGACTGCGGACTGCCCAAGGAGCGTACCTACGTCACAGGAAGCCCGATGGCGGAGGTGCTGCATCACAATCTCGCTGAGATTGAGGCCAGCAATATCCATAAGAAGCTTGGTCTGGAGAAAGGTAAATACATTCTGCTTTCTGCACACAGAGAGGAGAATATCGATACCGAGAAGAACTTTATGAGTCTTTTCACAGCTATCAACAAGATGGCAGAGAAATACGACATGCCGATTCTCTACAGCTGCCATCCCCGCAGTCGCAAGCGCTTGGAGGCAAGCGGCTTCCAGCTCGACAAGCGGGTCATCCAGCATGAGCCGCTGGGCTTCCACGACTACAACTGCCTCCAGATGAATGCCTTTGCCGTCGTCTCCGACAGCGGCACCCTCCCCGAAGAGAGCAGTTTCTTCACCTCTGTGGGTCATCCGTTCCCCGCCATCTGCATCCGCACCAGTACCGAGCGTCCCGAGGCGTTGGACAAAGCCTGTTTCTTCATCGCTGGCATCGACGAAAAGAGTCTCTTGCAGGCTGTTGACACCGCTGTAGAGATGAATAAAGCTGGCGACCACGGCATCCCTGTTCCCGATTATGTCGACGAGAATGTCAGCACCAAGGTCGTAAAGATTATCCAGAGCTATACAGGGATTGTTAATAAGATGGTCTGGAGGAAATACTGACGGCTAAGTACGGGCATAACAGATAAGCTCAAAGACCTCTGAAGAATTCTCTTTAGTTAAATGTTTTCCTGGATAATATGTGCTCAATTCGCGGGGATTAGTGTTTGAAGAACTGAAAGAAGATACAAATATAAATGCTTTACAACACTTTTATTATATGGAAGTTATAAAAACGGGGATAGAAGGCGTTCTAATTTTAGAACCAAAGGTGTTTGGAGATAACCGTGGGTACTTTTTCGAAAGTTTCAATGCCAGAGAATTCGCTGAGAAGACTGGAGTTGAAGTGACCTTTGTACAAGATAATGAGAGCAAAAGTAAGTATGGAGTATTGAGGGGAATGCACTTTCAACTTCCACCCTACACACAGTGCAAGCTCGTTCGCGTGGTGAAAGGTAAAGTGTTGGATGTCGTTGTTGATTTGCGAAAGGGTTCTCCAACTTATGGCCAGTATGAGATGTGCGAATTAACAGAGGATAATCACCGTCAATTTTTTGTGCCAAAGGGAATGGCTCATGGGTTTGTCGTGCTGAGCGAAGAAGCTATATTTCAATACAAATGTGATGAATTTTATCATCCTGAAGCAGAAGGGGCCATATCATGGAATGATCCTGATATTGACATCCAATGGCCGATTCCATTTAATGATGTAATACTATCAGAAAAAGACAAACATTATCCTTCTCTGAAGGATTTTGAGAGTCCATTTAGCATTTAAGAAATGAATATACTTGTAACTGGAGCCAACGGACAATTGGGCAATGAAATGCGTATTGTCACCAATGGGAGTGCAGATAAGTACTTGTTTACTGATGTTATTGAGATAGATAGTTGCAAAACAATCATCCTTGATATCACTAATCTTGATGCAATTAGAAACATTGTTAAACAGAATGATATCAAGATAATAGTTAATTGCGCTGCTTGGACTAATGTTGATGGAGCTGAAGCACCAGAGAAATATGAGCTCGTGGAAATGCTGAATGCAAAAGCCCCTGAGAACTTGGCTATCGCGATGAAAGAAGTTGGAGGACTATTAATTCACATAAGCACAGATTATGTTTTTGGTGGCGATCCATATAATACTCCTTGTAAAGAAGAACAGGTGGGTACTCCAACAGGCGTATATGGCTTGACCAAGCTACATGGCGAACAAAATATACAGGCTTCAGGAGTTAATTATCTGATTTTCCGTACCTCATGGTTGTATAGCGAGTTTGGGAAAAACTTCGTGAAGACCATGCTCAACTTGACTTCCACTAAACCACAGCTAAAAGTTGTTTTTGACCAAGTAGGAACTCCAACTTATGCATACGATTTGGCAAAGGCCATTTTTGATATAATTGAGCAGCGTAAGTATGAGGGTAATACTGGAATATACCATTTTAGCAATGAAGGTGTTTGTTCTTGGTACGATTTTACTAAGATGATTCAGAAGATTGCTGTAGAGCTTGAAACTCCTGAGACAGCTGAAACCTTTGGAACTCACGGAGATTGCAACGTGTTTCCTTGTCACAGTGAGGAATTTCCATCACCAGTTAAACGCCCTGCTTTTTCTGTCCTTGATAAAACAAAAATTAAAGAAACCTTTGGCATTAAAGTTTCTTATTGGACTGACTCGCTAAAAAAGTGCATATATAATCTCATGCGTAAGCAATAATTTTCAATTTTCAAATGTCAATTATCAATTATATAAAATGAGGTTATAAAAATAGCAAAAGATGGCATTTTGATAATTGGGCTTAAAGTGTTTAGTGATAAACGGGGGGGGTATTTGAGAGTTTGATGAAAAAGTAGCACCTATTCTTGGCAACGCAATCAACTTTGTACATAACAATGAAAGTATGAGTTCTTACGTGATGATGCGTGGTTATGATTTCCAATGACCACCATATACGCAGAGCAAATTGGTGCGATGAGTAAAAGGTGCAGTTCTTGATGTAGCTGTGGATATACATAAGGGTAGTTCAACATACGGTCAACATTTGGCTGTTGAGTTGGCAGAAGATATACACCGCAGGTTTATATTGCCAAAGGCTTTACTCCTGGTTTCGCTGTTCTATGTGAAACAGCAGTGCTCCAGTATAAATGTGACTAATTCTACCATCCCGAAACTGATGGGGGCATAAGTATTTTGGATGATTCTCTTGGAATTGATAGGCGTATCGCTAATAAGACAATACTCTCAGAGAAGGACACAAAGCAACCTTTACTAAAGGAGTTTGATTCTCCTTTTGATTTAAACATTGATATATACAAATAAATCATGAATTATATGCAAACTGAATGTAATCAAATATGTTTGGGCTTCTGAGGTGCAAATGATGAAGCGTAAATGAACAATACATGAACTTTTGGAGCAGAGAACGCCATGATGCTTTCATATTTGGCTGAGTCGTAACAAAAGAGCATGTTAAAACGTAATTTAAACATGAAAGGAATAGTTTTAGCAGGCGGTAGTGGCACACGCCTCTACCCAATTACAAAAGGTGTTAGTAAGCAGTTGCTTCCTATTTATGATAAGCCGATGGTTTATTATCCTATCAGTGCGCTGATGCTGGCTGGCATCAGAGAAATACTGATTATCTCAACACCATACGACCTGTCTGGTTTCAAACGCCTACTTGGCGATGGTTCTGACTATGGGGTACATTTCGAGTATGCAGAGCAACCTTCACCAGATGGACTTGCACAAGCCTTTATCATAGGCGAAAAGTTCATTGGTGATGATTCCGCTTGCCTTGTGCTAGGTGATAACATCTTCTATGGTGCGGGCTTTACTAAATTACTAAAGAATGCTGTGAATGAGGCAGATAACAATGGTAATGCCACTGTTTTTGGTTACTGGGTGTCTGACCCAGAACGTTATGGTGTAGCCGAGTTTGACCGGGAAGGTAACTGTCTATCCATTGAAGAGAAACCCAATGAACCGAAAAGCAATTATGCAGTAGTAGGCTTGTATTTCTATCCAAACAAGGTGGTAGATATTGCTAAACATATCAAGCCATCAGCCCGTGGAGAACTTGAAATAACTACGGTTAACCAAGAATTCCTGAAAAACGGCGAACTAAAGGTACAGGTATTTGGTCGAGGTTTTGCTTGGCTGGATACCGGCACTCACGATTCCTTGGCAGAAGCATCCACCTTTGTAGAGGTCATCGAGAAACGCCAGGGGTTGAAGGTGGCTTGCTTGGAGGGCATCGCATACCGTAATGGTTGGATAATAGAAGAGAAGATGCGCGAGTTAGCTAAACCCATGCTTAAGAACCAGTATGGCCAGTATCTTCTAAAGGTGATTGATGAAATGAAGGAGGAGATAAATTCAAACACATTACAGCACGTGTAATTATCTTGGAAACTACCAAATATAATCCTTATTCACCATATTCTGCTGCAAAGGAAAGCTCAACCACTTTGTATGTACCTATCAAGACACATACGGAATGCTTAACGTTGTGACTAACTGCTCTAACAATTATGGACCTTATCAGTTTCCAGAAAAACTGGCATCGCTTTTTATCAATATTATTCGTCATCGCTAGCCATTGCCAGTTTATGGTAAGGGCAAAAATGTGAGTGAATGGTTGCATGGGAGGGACACGCCCGAGCCATTGTTTTGAAATTCTATATTGATAACCAGGAGTGGCTTGACACTGTAACGAGTGGTGAGTATCAGGTGTATTATGATGTCAGTATGTTAACCGTTAATAGAATTAATGAATCAAAAGATGCTACCGAGTGAAAGTTATGTTGCTGCTAAAAAGCATAGAAGTAGTAACATAGAGATATATCGTATCATTTGCATGATGATGATAGTTGCTCATCACTACGTGGTGAATAGTGGGTTGGTTATTGAGGGTAGTCCCTTTTGGAATGATTATACATCAGACAAGAGCATCATCATGTCACTATTTGGTGCTTGGGGTAAAACAGGTATCAATTGTTTCTTAATGATAACAGGGTATTATATGTGTACAAGCAAGATAACTATTCGAAAGTTTGTCAAGCTGATGTGTCAGATTTACTTTTATAAGATATTACTATTCCCAATATTGCTAATTGCTGGATATGAGACGCTTTCATTTACGAGATTACTAAAACTGGTAATGCCATCATGGGGCTTTAGTGATAATTTTGTCGGTTGTTTTATAGGTTTTTGGTTAACCATACCATTCTTAAATATATTAATACATAATATGACGAGAAAACAGCATCAACTGCTTGTCATATTGATGTTGACCATGTATACTATATTTGGTTCCTTGCCAACTTTCAATGTTACTATTAACTATGTAATATGGTTTGGGATTATTTTTTTCGTAGCTTCTTATATTCGACTTTATCCGAATTCTATATTTGAAAAGAAAGCATTGTGGGGATGGTTGACACTTATTTGTATTGTTTTGGCTATTATAAGTGTTGTGGGAATGCAATCACTGTTTGGAAGTAGTGAGAAAATAAAGTTCAGTTACTTTTTCGTGTCTGACTGCAACAAGATATTTGCTATGGCTATAGCAGTTTGCTCATTTGTCTGGTTCAAAAATGTCAAAATAAGGTACAATAGACTTATAAATGCTTTTGGCGCAGGTACGTTCGGAGTATTGCTTATTCATGCAAATTCAGATGCTATGCGTACATGGTTATGGAATGATACAATTGATTGTGTTGGTAATTATTCCACAATGGCAATTGGTGATCTAGTTATTTATAGCATAGGGACGGTGCTGACAATCTTTATTATTTGCAACCTGATAGACCAATTGAGAATAGCTACATTTGAAAAATGGTTTTTCAATTGGTATGACCGCTCATTATCAGCTAAGGCTGAAATGTGGATAAATAGAATGATATAGAATAAATAAAAATATGAAAGACAATAAAATTACCGTTACTTCGCCCTTGCTGCCCTCCCTCGACGAGTTCAATGATATGTTGAAAGATATTTGGGCTAGTAAGTGGATTACCAATAATGGTAGTTTCCATAATCAACTGGAGAAGGCTCTAGCTGAGTATTTAAAAGTTCCTTATATAAGTTTATTCACAAATGGAACATTACCATTATTGACAGCATTGCAGGCATTACGTATTACAGGAGAAGTGATTACCACTCCTTATAGCTTTGTGGCAACCACTCATAGTATATGGTGGAATGGTTGTCGACCTGTTTTTGTGGATATTGAAGAAGAGACATGCGGCATCGATCCAAACAAAATTGAGGCCGCCATCACGCCAAAGACCACATCCATTATGCCAGTGCATTGCTATGGCAAGCCGGTGAAAATGAAACAGATTCAGGAGATTGCCGATAAGTATGGACTGAAGGTGATTTATGATGCTGCCCATGCTTTTGGCGTGGAAGTGGATGGCGAAAGCGTGCTGAATGCAGGTGACATGAGCACACTGAGTTTTCATGCGACTAAAGTGTATAATACCCTTGAAGGTGGTGCATTAATCATGCATGATGAGCAGACCAAGAAACGCATTGACTATTTGAAGAACTTTGGATTTGCCAATGAAGTTGAAGTAGTGGCTCCTGGTATTAATAGTAAAGTGGATGAAGTACGAGCAGCCTATGGCCTATTGAACTTGAAGCAGGTTGACGCTGCGATTGCCAACCGTCAGAAGGTAGCTAAGCGTTATCGTGAGGCCCTGAGAAATGTTCCTGGCATTTGCTTCTTTGATGACATGCCAGGTGTGCGTCATAACTATAGCTATTTTCCCATTTTCATTAATGCTGAGGAATACGGTAAGACTAGAGATGAGCTTTACTTTGAAATGAAGAGTGCGGAGGTACTAGCTCGTCGATATTTCTATCCTCTTATAAGCACGTTTAGTACCTACCGTGGATTGCCAAGTGCAGCACCGGAGAATCTGCCTGTGGCGACACGGCTGGCAAATGAGGTTATTTGTTTACCAATGCACCATGAACTAGGGGAGGAAGACATTAGTCGCGTTCTCGAATTGGTGGTAAGATAATATAAAGATTATTCGAAATGAATAAAAAAATATTAGTGTTTCCTGGAACACAGTGGCAAGTGCCACTAATTGAGAAGATACAGGAAATGGGACATAAGGCTTTAGTTGTTAATCCTGATCCTGAGGCTCCTGGAATGAAAAAGGCAGATATGACGCTCGTTAGCGACATATTTGATAAAGACAAGGTCGTTGCATTCGGAAAAGAGCAGCAAATAGATGCTGTAATGAGTGATGAATGCGATATTGCGATGAACATGGTAGCTGAGCTAGGCAAGGTGTTTAATGTCCCTACGATGGATGAGGATACTGCAGCACTCTTTACGGTTAAATTTTTGATGCGTGAGTTTAGCAAGCAGCATGGATTCAAATATCCGGAATATAAGTTCTGCAAAACAGTAGAAGATGCTATCGCTCTACAAAAGGAAATTGACAAACCAATCATCATTAAGCCACTTGATAGCAATGCTAGTCATGGTGTGTTTAAATGCAGCAATGAGGATGAGATTCACAAGCACTTTGACGAATCTATGTCGTTCTCCCGTGTTGAGAAGTCTGTATTAGCTGAGCGTTTCATTGTTGGAACTGAGTTTACCATTGATGGTGTGAAGACCCCTCATGGCCACTATACAATGGCCATCAGTGAGAAGAAACATTTTGCCCATAATGAGAGCATCGCCAATGAATTACTTTTCTCTCATTATAATCCTAACTATGATTACGATAAGTTGAGGGCAACCAACGATGCTTTTGTGATGAAGAGCAACCTTCAATTTGGTTTTACCCATGCAGAATATAAGTTTGAGGATGGTGAGTATTATCTAATTGAGATTGCTGCTCGTGGAGGCGGAAATATGATTTCCAGCTGTATTACTCAATATATGACCGGCTATGACACCTATCGCTATCTGGTGGAGTGTGCTACTGGCAACGTTCATGATGAGGATTTCTCTCTACGTCCAGAATATAGAGAACGTTCAGCTGTATTGAAATTCTTTGAAACCCCCAATGGCGGTGGTAAGGTAAGAGAGATTAAAGGTCTTGATTATATCGAGAATGAACCTGACATCAAGCACTATCGACTGAACTTTAAGGTTGGCGACACCATCGAGGAAGCCCTCAATGACTCTGTTCGCATTGGCTTTTACATTGTATGTTCAGAGAACATGCAGAAGTTGCGTGAGGTAATTAATAACGTACAAAAGAACTTCCAGATTTTATATTAATTTATTATGAATCAGATAAGTATTAAACAACAAGCACTTGACTTAATAGAGGCCAACAAAATCTCTTCCACAGAGATCGGTGATGTCCTTGGTAAAACAGGTCAAATAGAAGGAGTACATGCATTGAACGCTCAGATGTTCAAAGCAGGTGAAGTGAAGATGATTTATGCTATCAACAACAGCAACTATGAGGTGCATAAGCAGTTGGCAGAAAGTGATGATATTAAGGATAAGATTCTCTTTGTTTACAATGTGAATTGCAATCGTGCCATATTTGGTGATTTGGTGTCGAAATATATCATGCTTTACAAACGTGCTAAGGCTATTGTTATCAATGGCAAGTTGCGCGATGCTCATACACTGATTAAGGAAAAATATCCTATCTGGCTGGAAGATGTCAGTCCTATTGGTTGTGTTAACCGACAGAATGGACCTGATATTGATCCTAAACTCTTGCAGGAATTGAAGGATAAATATGATGGTGCTATCATGGTATGTGATGACTCTGGTGTAGTGATGATTCCAAAGGATAAGATAGATGAGAAACTGATTACGAAGCTTGAGTTCATTGAATACCAAGAGGACATTTGGTTCTACTGTGTTGATACCCTCAAGATGAGTACTTATGATACCGTATGCAAGAAGAAATATCTTGATGGAGGTCTTATCGATGAAAAGAGATTGGAGAAATTGAATGAGTTTCAAAAAAATATGTAATAAAGTATATGGAAATGGATAATAAACATAATAATAGTGTACAATTGGTTGACGCATACATTCATCCATCATCAAGGATATATAGTAACGTGCGCATAATACGTTCAAGTATTGGTGAAGTAACATCTATTGGTGATTTTACTACAGTAAGGGATTCTTATATTGGGCACCACTGTCAGATTCAAAGGTATTGCGATTTGCTAAGGGTAAAAATCGGGAATAATACGATTGTTGAAAGAAATGCTGTATTGCATGATGTAACTATTGGCTCATTTTGTGAACTATCATGGTATGTTGGTATGGGAGGTGATAATCATAATTACAAATTACCATCAATTCACCACTGGTATTGGCAGACATATTTCGGATACGAAACAAATGAGAATTCGATAGGAAAAAAGAATTTCTTCGATAAACTTAATTCAGAGGAATGTACTATTGGCAACGATGTTTGGGTAGGTTCCGGTGTGACCGTTAATAGAAAAGTGCATGTTGGGAATGGTGCAATTTTGGCCTCTGGCTGTGTGGTTACTAAAGATGTGCCCGATTATGCTATTGTTGGAGGTGCGCCCGCAAGAATAATCAAGTACCGCTTTGGTGAAGAAACAATAAAGCGTTTGCAGAAAATAGAATGGTGGAATTGGGCAGATGATGTGTTGAGAGAAAACCGTCACCTGTTTGATGTCGAGGTTTGTGAGAAAACGTTGCAGCGGATGGAGCAAATAACTGAAATGATTAAAAGAAAAGATTTGTAAATATTTTTCTACGACCAATGGAATATAGATGCCAGAAATTGTCTAGTGAAAAGGTCTTGAGTCTTCTGAGACAAGCAGAAAACAGTTTTGCTCCTCCTTTATCTCATAATATTCCTTATACTTTACATGAATATGCAAATAAACTATCCGAAAATGCAATGTTCGTAGTATGTATAGACGATGATGAGATAATAGGTTTCACGGCATATTATATTAATACGGAAGGGAGGTATGTATATATTCCGCAAATTTGGGTGTCGGATCAATACCAGCGAAGAGGTATAGGGTCATTAATGGTTGACAATATGATAGAGTCATTGCCTAATACGATTGAATCAATAAGGCTTGAAGTGCGCAAGAATAATGAAAAAGCATACTCATTCTATTTAAAATGTATGTATTCGGTAATAGAATTAAAGAATGGGAAATACCTTATGGAGAAAAAGATTTAAGGGTATTGTTTGATGATGATCTCTTCCTTGAAAAATAAGACGTTAAAGGGTGTGGCATGGAGCGCAGCGGAACGATTCTCTGTTCAGGGAGTTCAGTTCTTGGTGCTACTTATCATTGCTCGCATTCTTGAACCAAAGGATTTCGGCCTGGTGGGAATGCTGGCTATATTTATTGCTGTTGCCCAGTCGCTTATAGACAGTGGTTTCTCACAGGCTCTTATTCGAAAGCAGAACCGCACTGAAGTCGACAATTCAACTGTATTTTATTTTAATATTGTCTCTTCGGTTGTTATATATATATTACTATTTGTTGCTGCCCCATGGGTATCAAGGTTTTATGATGAACCGCAACTAACCTCTTTGATGAGATTACTTTGTTTAGTGGTCATAATCAACTCTTTTGCTGTTGTACACCGGGCATTATATACAGCTTTTCTTAATTTTAAGATACAGGCAAAAGCATCCTTGACATCAGCTGTTTTATCCGGTATTGTAGGTATAGCAATGGCCTTTAATAATATGGGGGTATGGTCATTGGTAGGACAACAGATAATGATGGCATTGATAAATGTATTCTTATTGTGGCGATACTCATCATGGCGTCCAAAATTGATTTATTCATGGAAATCATTTGAAGAATTATTTTCTTTTGGTTCCAAATTATTATTAAGCGGATTACTCGACACAGTATATAGCAATATATATCAAATAACAATAGGTAAACTCTTTTCCGCTAATAGCCTCGGTTTTTTTACTCAGGCAAAGACTATTAGTGCGCTCCCTTCCTCAAATATTAATGGTATTATAAGCAGAGTTACTTATCCTGTTTTAAGTACAATACAAGATGATGATGAACGTTTAGCAACAAATTATCGAATACTTTTACGTATGTCTGCTTTTGTTGTTATTCCGTTAATGTGTGGAATGGCTGGAGTCTCTTACCCTCTTATTAATTTATTGCTAGGTGATAAATGGAATTATACTGCCACTTTACTAATCCCTTTGTGTTTTAGTATGATGTGGTATCCTACTCATGCTTTAAATTTAAATTTATTAAAAGTAAAGGGTCGGCCTGATTTGTTTTTAAGGCTTGAAATAGTGAAGAAGGTTCTAGGCGTAACAATGCTTATTGTTACTGTCCCATTTGGAGTATTAGCAATGTGTTATGGTACTATAGTCAATTCAATGACAGCCTTAATAATTAACACTTATTATACTGGTAAAATGATTAATGTGGGTTTTTTAATGCAAATGAAAGATTTATTTCCGACTTTGGCAATATCTTTCTCTATGTTTATTGTTGTCTTTTTTCTAACCCAGTTGTTCCCATTTTCTTGTATTCAACTTTCTGTTGGCATCATAATAGGATTATTATATTTTTGTTTTATGTGTTATATTTTTAAACTGGAAGAGATAAGTTACATAAAAGCAACAATTAAGAAAAAATGAAAGAGGAGCTTCGACCACTAATAGTTACAATTCAGTGCTTTACGTTTAATCAAGCGCAATTCATACGCCAATGTTTGGATGGCTTTGTCATGCAAAAAACTGATTTTCGTTTTGAAGCGATTGTTCACGATGATGCTTCGACAGATGGCACTGCTGATATAATTCGTGAGTATGCTAATAAATACCCTGATATTATCAAGCCAATAATAGAATCGGAAAACCTGTATTCCAAACATGATGGGTCGTTGAATAAAATAATGTATAATTCCACCCATGGCAAATATGTTGCTATTTGTGAAGGTGATGACTATTGGACAGATTCATTAAAACTCCAGAAGCAGGTTGAGTTTTTGGAATCTCATCCAGACTATTCTTTAGTTTATGGGAAGTGCAATTACTTGAACCAAAAAACAGGAGTGATAACTAATGGGTTCCAAGATTTTTATGAGTTGTTTCCTGACTTGTTAAATCATAATACGATACCAACACTTACAGTACTTTATAAGAAGGCAGTATTTGAAAGTTATTTAAATGAAGTTAACCCCAGAGAACGTGGCTGGCTTATGGGTGATTATCCATTTTGGTTATATGTTTCCTATCGTTCTAAGATACATTTTGAGCCATTAATAATGGGTGTCTACAGAGTGTTGCCTGAGTCTGCTAGTCATAGTAGTAATATTGAAAAATCGGAAGCTTTTATAAAGAACTTGTATAAAATGAAATCTGATATATGTAGGTTATTTAACATTGAATATGAAACGAATGATTATATGTACAAGTCTCTGGTACAAAACGCGTATAGATTAAATAATCGTAGCAGAACGAAATGCTATTTACAACAGATTCGAAAAAAAAACCTAAAAGTGTACATGATGATAATTGTTGCTCACTCCTCATTCTTGTTCAAATGGTCTCACACAATCTTTGCTCGTTCTCATTAATTACTATTTAGGTATGAAAGAAAGGAATTCAACTGTAGAATCTTTTCGCATATTAGCTGCTTTTACTGTTTTAGTATTACATTATATTGGATGGTATGCGAATATAAGTATAGGAAAAAATGTTGTTGAAAGTGGTATCTCGCATGAAATACAGTCGTTAATTTGTTCTGCGACTTGTATATGTGTAAATATGTTTTTAGTCATATCTGGTTTTTTTGGCATGAAGTTTAAACTTGAGTCAGTTATAAAGATTGGCTTGACATTATTTTTCATTCATATTCCCTGTACTCTTGTAATATCAATATACAAAAATGATTTTGCCATTGTTCATTTGATTGATCAGCTTTTTGTGCTGTCAAACAGTGGATATTTTATACAATGTTACTTGATGCTCATGTTTTTTTCACCAGTGTTAAATTCTTTTATTGAAAGTAAGGGTAAAAACATCTTGCCCTGGGTGTTGTCTTTTTGTTTTATTGAGTTTTATTTTGGTTGTGTTAGAGATGTTGAGGAATTAGGGTTTAATCGTGGTTTTTCAGTGATACATTTTATATTGATGTATATGGTGGCTCGATGCTTATATTTATATAAAGATGATATTCTTAAATTGAAAAGGTGGAAATGGGTCGCCTTTTATTGCATTACAGTATTGATAAATTACACTTTAGATTATTCAGGTGTATCTTGGGCATATCATTATTCAAACCCGATGGTCGTACTGTCTTCAGTGTGTATTTTTGTACCATTCTTATACAAAAGTTATACTAATAGGAAAATCAACAAAATAGCACAGAGCACATTGACCGTATATATATTGTGCGTTATTCCTCCCCTGCAAACAACTTTGATATATATTGATGGCTATATGCTGACAAATTACTCTTATGTTATATATTTGTTATCTGCAGTACCCATTTTGTGTATTGCATTTGTTTTTTCTGTATGTTATGATCGGATAATAAGATTATTATCCAATCCATTATTATATAAAATATCTCCCTATATTAAGAATTGTAATTTCAAATGATTATGAAGGGAATAAAATTAAATAGTGAATCGTTGTTTTTGATGTTGGGTGTCTTTTCTACCTCTTCATTATTAACAATACCTGTAGGTGGTCATTTGATTTCATTATACATGGTGTGCTACATTTTGTGTGTATTCGTACTCCTTACGGGGAAAAGAAATAATTTCGCTACTGTATCAAAGCTTGTTAAGTCGTATGATAATTGGACTATAATTGGTGTTTTCTCTTCTTTGTTTGGCTTTTTGTTTTTTTGGGGTGATTGGGAATGGCAAAGCGCAGCACTAAGTTATATCCCTAAGTTATTGATGTATTTGCTATTTTTCCATTTACTTATTCGGTCAGCAAATAGTATGGATTATTGCAAGTCAATAGCAAAAGGGTTATTGGTGGGAATAATAGTTAACATCATTGTTGCAGTTATAGATGCAGTCATTTTTTATGTATCAAGCCAATCTATCATAAACAATTTTTTTAGTTATTATATTGAGATGACTGGCATTAGGTTTGGCATGATTTCCATAATTTATCCCTCTTCGATTAGATCATGTGGACTAAATAGTGACCCTGCCAATATTGGTATGTTCGTGATTATATTAGCTGCATACAGTTTTAAAAAGCGAAATTTAGTGCTTCTTGGACTTTCTTTATTAGGCGCATTAGCTGCCTTAAGTCATACAGGAATTGTTGGAATTGTTCTTGTTACATTATTTCATTATTTTTTCAGACTAAAAAAGAAGAATTTCAAACATAAAATTAGTATGATGGTTGGCGTATTATTGCTTGTGTTCTTATTGACTAATTCTAACATAGCAGTCATTAACCAAATGGGTGATTCTATGAATGAAAGAACTGAAATGAAATTAGAAAAAGGTTCGCAGTCGGAAGGTGCGAGAAAATCATATTGGGTGAATTTTATCCCGGCAGTTATATCTCAGCCAATATCTTTTGTAATTGGTACAGGATATGGGACTGCCTCTTATGCATATCTAAATAATGAACTGGTACAAACGGCATATTTCCCGTACGACCCGGAGCAAACTTATTTTTCAACCTATTTTGATGTGGGCTTGTCAGGATTTCTTATTTTCATGTCACTTATTATAACTGTGTATAAATATTTGAGTAGATTATCAGAAAACAGACAAGTTGCCTTTTTGAAAGAAGCGATGTTAGGATCAATGGTTGCCTTTTTAGGATATCATTATACGCTATATTCAGTTTTTATGCTTTTATTAATCACGGCGATAGTATTACTTGATAAAGCAAAAATTAACTATATAATTAAAAGTCGATATTTTATTACAAAATAAATCCATAGAAATGATAAAGTATTATGAAATCGGAAACCACTGAAAAACATCTTTCAATAATCATTGTAACATATAATTCTTCAAGTCATATTTATGATTGTTTGGATTCAATATTTAAGTATAATGATCTGGGTGACAACTTGGAGACAATTGTTGTTGACAATGATAGTCAGGAACAGCAATCAATGTTCGAAGGTATAAGGGAAAAATATGGAGACAAAGTAGTTACAATAGACAGTGGCAAGAATGGAGGTTATGGTTTCGGTAACAACGTAGGTATTAGCAAAGCATCTGCACCTATTGTCATTGTAATGAATCCAGATGTAAGACTTGTTCGGCCTGTTTTTAAGATTATTCTTGAAGAAATTGGAGACGAATGTGTTGGAATGTTGGGAGGGTCATTCGTGGATGGCTCAAACCCCTATTACGTAAAATATGAGTATGTAAATATATGGAATCAGATATTTCACCCATTAGCTATCTTTTTTAAAAGGTATAACGAGAAGACAATGTATATGTCTGGTAGTTTCTTAGTATTCGTGAAAGATGTTTTTATTAATGCAGGAGCATTTGATGAAAATATTTTTATGTATTGTGAAGAACCGGACATTACCAATAGAATACAGAATTTAAATTATCATGCAAAATGGTGTGATGAAATTAAAGTGAAACACCTTGCGCATGGAAGAAGCTTCAATAAAAAAACAGAATTTATTCAAAGAGAATCTCTGAAATACTATTTTAGGAAATACAACTCCAATTTAGCAAATAACATTAAGGTAAAGATTAAAATTTATAAGATAAAAAGAATGATTTCCATTCTAATTAATAACAAAAGCAAACAGGATCTCTTTACTAATCTACTTCATTCTCATCAGGAGTTTCTTGATTCAATAACAAAACAGTCAGATTAAAAACTAGTTATACATAAAGTTCTTATGAGCATTATTTTTGCTGGAGATTTTAGTACGCAAAATCGGCTAAAAGATTTAGATGAAGTCATTATTAGAAATATCGATGGAAGTCTCTATCATTTCACAGACTATGCTGTAATTAATTATGAGAGTCCATTCGTAAAGTTTGCTAAACCAATTACTAAAACGGGGCCAAATTTGAAAAATTCAGAGAAATCATTGCAGGCATTAAAGAAGGTCGGATGCAATTTAATAACTTTAGCAAATAACCATTTCAGAGATTATGGAGATGAAGGCGTTTTTGACACAATTAACGAATGTAAACGAGTGGGAATAAGCTATGTTGGAGGCGGAAATATCCATGAATCAAGATTGCCCATTATTATAGATAATGATAATACTAAAATTGGTATTATAAATGTTTGTGAAAACGAATTTTCATCTGCTACAATAAATAAAGCAGGCTCTAATAGCTTTAATCTGATTGATATCTATCAAGATGTAAAGTCTTTAAAAACAACTACGGATTTTATCGTCATTATTTTCCATGGAGGCGCTGAGCATTTTCAACTTCCAACTCCAAAAATGAAGAAACTGTTTCATCATTTTGTTGATATAGGTGCAGATGTCATTATTAACCACCACCAACACTGTTATAGTGGCTATGAAATTTATAATGACAAACCTATTTTTTATGGTCTAGGAAACTTCTTGTTCGATACTATTTCACATAATGTTCTAGACACATGGTTCTATGGATATATGGTTAAAATTGACTTTTCAAAATGCTTGGCTTTTGAAATCATACCGTATACACAATGTATTGAACTACCGATTGTTCAACTTCTAGAGAGGCATAGCTTCGATGAGAATATTGATTATTTGAATGCTATTATAAAAAATGACTATAAACTTGAAAATGCCTTCGTAGAATTTGTAATGACAAATAAGCATCCACTTTCGCCAATGTTACCATATCACAATCATTATTTAAGAGCTTTGTATCATCGAGGATTATTACCAGACATGTTACCAACAAAAAATAAGATTGAAATTTTGAACTTAGTACGATGTGAGACTCTTCATGAATGCTTGATAAAATACTTAGAAACATCATTAAAGAGTAAAAACATATGAATATAGTAAACGCATTGAAACATCCCAATTATATCCTAGCGGGGTTATGGGCTAGAATTGGCACTATTATACCGGATAATAATTATTTAAAACTAAGATATTGGTTTATAATGGGTAGGAGACTTAATCTTAAGGATCCAAAAATGTATAATGAGAAGATTAACTGGTTAAAGATTTATAATCGCAATCCATTATATCCAAAACTGGTTGACAAATTCGAGGTTAAAATGTATGTCCGATCTATAATAGGAGAAGAAGAAGTTATACCAACATATGGGATATGGAATAGCTTCGATGAAATTGATTTCGACAGACTTCCCAATCAGTTCGTATTGAAAAGTACAAACGGAGGTGGAGGTACTGGTGTAGTGATATGTAAAGATAAAGCATCGTTTGACAAAGTAAGAGCTAAGTATAAAATTGAAAATTCCATGCATTTTAATTGGCGCTATGAGCGAGAATGGGTATATCGAGATATAAAGCCAAGAATCATAGCCGAAGAGTATATGTTTAATGAGGATGGTTCAGATTTGGTGGATTGGAAGATACATTGCTTTAATGGAGAGCCTAAACTACTTTTTTATGCATCAGATCGTTATACTCCAGGAGAGAAACTAAAGTTTGACTGGTATGATATGGATTTGAATCATCTTCCTGTAAAGAGCAAAGGCTATGCTAATGCAAATAAAGTACTGGAGCCTTTCCCTGAATGGGAACAAATGAAAGAGGTAGCAAGGAAACTCTCTCAAGGTATTCCTTATGTCCGCGTTGATCTATATCTGATTAATCATAAAATCTATTTTGGTGAACTTACCTTCTTTCATGATGGGGGAGCAGTTGCGTTAGAACCTAAAGAGTGGGAATACACATTTGGAAGTTGGATAGAGTTACCGGAAAAAATGGTTGAAGGATAAATTTTGGAGATGAAAATTCTATTAAATACAATTTCAACCAAAAAGCACTCTGGTGGAGCTTACCAGATAGCTTATAATTTCTTGACGAAAACATTGGAGCATCAGGAAATGGAATGGATATATGTGGTGTCAAAAGACTTGGACGAAATACTTCCTGTGTCCTTAAAAGAGCGTGGAAACTACTATGTCTTTCCTACACAACCAGATTTCCGCCACTCATATAAGCAAGTTAAGAAGAGACTTAGAACCTTAGAGCAAAGGTTAAAGCCGGATGTTGTTTATTCAATTTCTGCCCCCTGCTATTTCACATTTGAGACTAAGGAAGTGATGCGTTTCACGAATCCCTGGGTCACACATCCCAACAAGTATTCTTGGTCAACGCTGTCACTGCCAAAGAGGCTAAAGATGCGCCTTTATTGCTGGAATCAGCGGCGAATGATGAGGAAAGCAAGACATTTTGTAACGCAGACTGAGACAACAAAGAAAGGAATTATCAGAATCACAGGTGTGCCCGAAGAGAATGTCTGCGTTGTTAAGAATGTGTTACCAGCAGTTTTTGCTCATGCTGAGAATAAGCATATTGGCACTCATGATAACTGCATTCATATAGCTTGTGTGGGTGCTCCTGTACCTCATAAAAATTTCGATATTTTACCTGCAGTACTTTGGTATTTAAAAGAGAAGGGGATAGATAATGTTAGATTTCATGTGACTATCCCAACAGATGATATGATGTGGGGGAAAATATTGGTGAAACTTAATGAGTATGGGTTAGAACCGTCATTTATCATTAATCATGGGAGGTTGCTGCAAAAAGATCTAATTGATTTGTATAGTCGGTGTTCGCTCTGTTTTCTTCCCACACTGTTGGAAGTGTTCTCTGTAAGTACGCTTGAGGCCATGTTTTTTGACTTGAAGATTGTTGCCACGAACTTTCCGTTTAATCGTGAAGTTCTAGAAGATGCAGCTCTCTACTATGAACCTATGAATGCAGCTGATGCAGCTGATAAGATTGCCAGGATTATTGATAATGTGTCATTGCAGAGTGAAATGTCTGAGAAAATGAAGAAACGGTTGGCTTTATACGATAGCTATGACCAGCATTTTAATGCCATCTTGAAATTCTTGGTTAAAGTAGGGGAAGAGAGCTAACTGGGATTGTATTCGATATATGGCATGAGAATGCAAAAACTATTTGTGTTTCTTTTCTAACGGGCTATTCCTTATTATTGATTTGCCTAGCCGTATTACAAAGAGTGTTAATCGATAATCGACCCGTTTATAGGGGAGTTTACTGGGAGCATATTTGTAGTAATAGGGCAGAGAATGAGGGGAATGATACGAGAGGTGGAGTGACGAAAGAACTGATTTGATGTAATTTGCATCATTTTATTCTCACGCGTTTCAACCTCCTTCTAGGAAGAGGGTGGTGAAAGAAATGATTCGTTTTTTGATTATTTAATGAGAAAAAGTCTTGTTTTTCTTGCAAGATAGATAAACTTTGCCTATCTTTGCAGCGTTTATAACAAACGACGAACCAAAGACTGATAAACAGATGAGCCATGTCCTCTATTTGTGTTAAGAATATTGGCCCGGTTAAAGATACTGGAGTGATAAACCTCACCCCGGTAATGCTTTTGATAGGAAAGCAAAGCACAGGAAAAAGCACGCTGATGAAAATCCTGTGTTTCTGCACCTGGATTGAAAAGAAGGTTATGACGGAAGGTGAGGAGCTGCTGACTAAATACACACACTACGGAAGATTCGTGAAAGAACTGAAGATTTTTCATCACCTTGACGATGTGTATTTCAGCAATAAGTCGGAGATTCATTTTGATGGAGACTGCATCAAGATTGACCTGAAAGGCGAGAAGAGTAATGCAAAAATTGTCAGGAAGCCTAATTATGCTACTGACAGGTATAACACGAAGATTTGCTTCGTTCCTTCGGAGAGGAACATGGTGTCGGCCATAAAAAACGTGAGTAAGGCGTATAAAACATCTGACTACGATGCCCTTTACAACTATCTCTGGGAGTATGACGAAGCAAGGTCAAGCCTTAGTGCCGGAAAACTGATAGAAATGCCTTTCGACAAGACGGTGGCCTATCATTATGACGACAAAAATGATCAGGACTTGATTTATCTGAGAAAGCTGAACCATAGTATCAAGACCATCTATGCGTCAAGTGGCGTACAGTCGGCTATACCCATCTTAGTCATTTTGGAGTATCTTACTTCCATCATCGGACTGAAGCGGGCATTAAGTCCCAAGGAGATTGCAAATGCTGTGGCAAAAGCGTTCCTGGGGACTAAAGGAAATCCTTCGGATACTCCAGAAGTCGACCTCTCCAAAATTTCACAGCTTATTTATTATAGCAATTATCAGTTGTATATAGAGGAGATAGAGCAGAACCTTTTCCCGCAGTCGCAGAGTGACATGGTTTTCGCAGTGCTGAAAAGCATCAAAGAGGCTTCTTCACTACCGAAGAAGACCAGCAGGATTGTGATGACTACTCACAGCCCGTATGTGCTGACCACGCTAAACCTGATTATGAAAGCCTCGCGGGCTCTGGGGAAATCTGCAAGTGAAACGGTTGCTATAGTTGGTGAGGAAGTGATTATTCCATCTGAGTATGTCTCTGCCTATTGGATAAATGATGAGGGATGTCTTGAAGACATCATAGACAGAGAATATGGTTTTATCATGGGGGACCAGCTTGATATGATTTCCGACGACCTGTCGGAGAAAACGGCTCAACTGGACGATATTATCTATGGATAACACCCTCGTTGGAAAGCTGACTGCCGCCGGTTTCGCTCCGAACCAGGAAATGGCGGCTAGGAAGACGCTCTCATTGCACGAGAGGGGGACGAAGTACGTCCTGAAGTTGCAGCCGGAGATGGTTTGCTGTTCGTTTCAAATTGATGGCTGTATATCGACTGACCCCACTAACAGAAAATGTGACCACGTGGTGGCTGTAAGCCATAGCAATGAATGGGGAGAGATATTTGTAGAACTGAAAGGTGGGCAAATAGCTCACGGAATAGACCAAATTCTCAAGACTCTTGACCTTCCTGTGTTCAAGAAAACGGAACGGGTTTTCAGAAAAGCAAGGATAGTGGCGGGGAACAGGATTCCTACCAACTCTGGCAAATCAATAGTAGAGCGCACAAGGGTGAACCTCAGAAATATGGGCTGCGAATTTCGCGTCATCAAGTCGCTGCAGCCAGATATTGTAAAAGAGGCGGACTTCCTGAAAAAGTAACTGGTTAATACCAACGTCTGCGGTATCACCAATGGCTTCCTCCGGTAATCTTCCGGAGGCTTTTCTTTTGTTTTTTTGATGATGAGGGTACTACTGATTACGAATCATTTCTACCCTGAGGAGTTCAGATGTAACGACTTGGCGTTTGAGCTGAGCCGGAGGGGGCATCGTGTGACGGTGCTGACGGGCATCCCTGACTATCCCAAGGGGACATTCCATGACGGATATGGGTTTTTCAAGAAGCGTATAGAACGGGTGCAGGGCGTGAGCGTCCTGCACTCGTTTATCATTCCGCGAGGGAACGGGGGGAAGGTGAGGCTGATGATGAACTATGCGTCGTCGCTGGCGGCACAGTGCTTTGATGCTATTTTGCTAGGACTGTTCGGGCGATATGACTATGTGCTGGTACATGAGACATCGCCTGTGATGGTAGGTGTGCCGGGGGTTATCGTGTCGAAGATGAGGCGTGTGCCAATGGACTTCTGGGTGCTGGATCTCTGGCCGGAGAGTCTGCAGGACGCAGGGGGCGTGAACAACGAGAAGGTGCTGGGGCTCTTCGGGAAACTGACGACATGGATATACAGGCATTCGAGGAAGATTCTGATGAGTAGCAGGGGATTCAAGCAGTCGATATGTGAGAAGGGCGACTTTGAGGGAAAACTGGTGTACTTCCCGAACTGGGCGGACGAAGCACTCATGGGCAAAGAAGAGGGTAGGGTGAAAACTGATGAGCTGCCCGCTTTGCCAAAGGGGTTCAGGGTGATGTTTGCAGGGAATATCGGCGAGGCGCAGGATATGGACAGCCTGATGGGGGCGGCACTGGAACTGAAGGAGGAGAGAGACATACATTTCTGCATCGTGGGCGACGGAAGGAAGCGGACATGGGTGGAGGCTTTCGTGAAGGAGCACGGTCTGGAGGGAACGGTGCATCTGCTGGGACGGCATCCGATAGAGACGATGCCGGCGTTTTTCGCTGCGGCAGACCTGATGCTGGTGACGCTGAAGGACAGCAAGATTTTCAACCGTACGGCTCCGGCAAAACTTCAAGCATATATGAACGCGGGGAAGCCTATTGCTGCGATGATGAGCGGCGAGGGGGCTGCAGTGGTGGCAGATGCGGAGTGTGGCATGAGCGTAGAGGCTGGAGACAGCAAAGGGCTGGCAAAGCTGATTGTCAGGATGAAAAGCCTTGGCACTGAGAAGCTGGAGGCAATGGGAAAAAGGGGAAAGCGGTATTGCGGGGAGAACTTCGATTTCGGGAAAGCAGTGGCTACGATTGAGCGTTTGATGGATGAGAATGGGCAAGCATGACCGTGAGTGACCTTGACAAGAGACGTATGGACACGAATTTTTTCTTTGAACTGCTGCAGACGGCAATCGGGAACAGGGAGAAGTTGTCTGCTGTGCCAAGTACTGAAGAATGGTCGGGACTGTTTGAGACGGCGCAGAGACAGACGGTGGCTGCCGTTTGCATGGCTGGGGTGAGCAGATTGCCGGAGGAGCAGAAGCCTCCGATGAAGCTATTGATGGAGTGGGTTGGACAAGGGGAGGTGGCGAAAGGAAAGAATGAGCGAATGAACAGGCGATGCATGACGCTGATAAGGAAGTTGGAAGGGGCGGGACTTAAAGCTACGATACTGAAAGGACAGGGAATTGCGAAGCTCTACACGAAAGATAAGCTTGGGGAGCTGAGACAGAGCGGGGATATTGATGTCTTCGTGGAAGGCGGGATGGAGCATGCACTGCGTAAGGTGAAGGAGATGGGGGTGAAGGTTGACCATTGGGACTACAAGCATGCGCAACTTGAGATATGGGATGACACAAGCGTGGAACTGCACTACCGGGTGGAGGTGATGTTCAACTTGGTGAAGAACAGAAGGCTGCAAAGGTGGTTCGGCCAGGAATCAGGAGAATTGTTTGAACGGAATGCTGAGACGGGCTTCGTGACACCAACGGTGGTGTTTAATGTGTTCTACATACTGCTGCATATATACAGGCATTTCTTCACGGAAGGTGTGGGGCTGAGACAGGTGATGGACTACTATATGGTGCTTCGCACAGTGAATGGTGAAAAGAGAGAGGTGGGAAAGGCGATGGCCGCCGTGTCAGAGTTCGGGATGGAGCGGTTTGCAAGAGGGCTGATGTGGGTGATGCAGGAGGTGATGGCAATGCCGAGGGAGTGGATGCCCTGGGAACCGGACGAACGGGAAGGACGATTTGTTCTGGAACAGGTGATGGAAGGAGGGAACTTCGGGCACCATTCGAGCAAGGGGTCTCAGCAGACTGGGGAACGAGGGTATGTGACGAGGATTGTGAGGCACAGCCTGCATCTGATGAGGCGGTATCCATCGGAAGCGCTATGGTCGCCAGTATGGGTGGTATGGCATAAGGGGTGGAAAATGATGAAGACGGCGGAACTGCGTATTCAAAGGAGAACTGGTAATGGTGACGCATGAATTTTGGTGGTAACATGGCGTTTGGCCGGAAATCATTGTGGCGTTTGGCCGGATTTCATTGTGGCGTTTGGCCGGAAATCGTTGTGGCGTTTGGCCGGATTTCATTGTGGCGTTTGGCCGGAAATGAAACTCGGTGCTTAAGACTAGGACGATTCTTGTAGCATATTTGATGACATTTTAATGGTACGATGAAGATATAAATGATGGCAAAGATATAGCATTCTTTCGTCTGCGACGCTACGAGTAATCGGCTTGCCGCTTCGCTCTTCGAAGAATAAGCGTGTAATCGGCTTGCCATTTCGAAGAATGGGGCGGGAATCTTTTTCACATATAATTGCCATGTAATTATTCATTAATTATGTTAGCGCAAGCATCTTCTCCGTCTTGCTTGGTCAAGGGTCAACCGCTATGTCATTTCCATAAATTATTAGCCATTTCTTACGCAAATTTTGAATTCTACTCCAAAATTTTATGAGAATTGTCGGGAGAAGGTGCCAGTGCTGTAGTTAAATTATCAAAAGAGAGTATCTTTTCAATGATTTTTCTACTTGTAGAAAGAAATAAAGTTGTATATTTGCAGCGTGAAAATGAAACAAGCAGTATGAACGTACAGTTTGATAAGGTGAAGACTCTGAATGCATTGCTTTATGTGGCAAACCGCGTACAGCGCAAGGACTTTCACAAAATCTTCAAAGTAATTTACTTTGCGGATCGACAGCATTTGGCCGACTGGGGACGTCCTATTACGGGCGACACCTATATTGCTATGGATGCGGGGCCTGTGCCGTCACGCCTGTACGACATACTCAAAATTGTACGTGGTGACTCTTATTTGCCCGATAATGAAGGTTTGGGACAGTACTTTCAGGTGGAGAACTGGATGTATGTGCGTCCATTAGTAGATGCCGACCTCAACAAGCTTTCGGCCAACGAGCAGGAGGCACTGTCGGATGCCATCGAGAAGTATGCTTCACTCTCCTACGATGAGATTAAGGAGAAGTCCCACGATGTGGCCTGGCGTTCCACGGCTCGTGATTTTGCCATCAATTGGGATAACATTGCCCGTGAGGCTGGCTTGGATGGTGAAGAGTTGGAGTGCGTGAATGAGTTTACGAGGTTGGAGGCCGCTTTAAACTAGTCGCGATGTCAAACAAGAAAACATTGTCAGCCCTTTCGGGGCTTCGCGACCTGTCTATTACTCCTGGATCCGTATTCATCGGGCCATGGGCTGATATTGACCATGAGAAGTTCCTTGTCATTGCCGGTGTTTCAAACGACCGTATTCTGGTATGCTCCGTATTGATTAATTCTGAAGTAAACCCTTATATTCAACGGCGTCCAAGGATGCTTTCCTGTCAAGTGACACTGAAAGGCGATGACTATGACTTCCTTGATCACGACTCCTATGCCAATTGTGCGCAACCCATTAAAGCCAAGCTGGAATCTTTCATGGTGGATAACATGAAATACTGTGGATTTTTGAATGAGACCGATCTCATGCAAGTGCAGCAACGCATCATAGCCAGTGGAACACTGACTGTGGATGAAATGAATACGTTCTTTTTAAAGAAATGAGACGGTAATCATCATAAACTGCGCAACCAGAAATAGCAGGTAAAATAGACGCTGAAAGCGTCTCCTCTCAATAGCCGAGGGTACGCAGTACCCCCGGAAAGACGTAGGCGAGAGACATCGACCCTGAAAGGCAACGGGTTGCCTTTCCCCTCCCCTTGGGGGGAGGAGAGCGCCATGCGGAGAAGCTAAACATGGTCAGTTCATTCAGTGCCTACTGCTATATCATGACCATCTAAAAAGTAGGAAACTTTAGTTAGGATATTGTTTTTTTGGGTAGAAGGTTACAAAATCGAGGCTTTTGCGTTAAATACGGTTAAAAGAAAAGGCTTCTGACTGTAATTACTTTGGTAATTGACAAGAAACCGATAATTTTGTAAATTGAAGTCGAACTATACGACGCTAAATATGAAGAATGATTGGCCAAAATTGGCAAAACCACCGGTAGTAACTGCCATATTTCAAATGAAGTATGACCTAGGTGTCGTGAACGTGGAAGATTTCCTGAGATATGACGGCATATTGCGAAGGAGTTTCCCTCAACGTAATGAAAGCATAGAGTCAAGTCTCAGTTTTAGCCCATCTACTAAGATTCCCTTGGGCAAGGCTCAGGTGAGCGGCGTTACGAACACTCGTCGGATTGGGTATGTGTATTTTACCACCGACCAAAAGGAGAAACTGGCTTTGACGGAAACAGACATCACCTATACTTCTGAGAAGATCTATGAGGGTTGGGAGACTTGCAAGGAAACTGTGTTGAAATTGCTTGGCGTTGTGCAACCCATCCTGGAGAATGTCTCTGTGAGAAGAACTTCCATCCGTTTCATCAACCAGTTTAATTTTGATGAGTTTGATGACCCGACAACGTATTTCAATACACAGATAACCATGTCCCAGCAAGAGGGTACCAGGTTGTATCCCTTGATGAAATATGGCTTCAGGCTGACATACGATGTGAAAGAGGACGTTTATTCCATTGTGAACCAGAACGTGGAACACTTGCCGGACAAGTTTGTGTATATTTTCGACATCGATGTGCTGAACAGAAATAACTTGTTATTCGATATTAACTCGATTTCTGTCATTCTGGAAGATCTGCGTTCGATAAAGAATGAGATTTTCTTTGGTAATGTAACTGAAAAAACACTGGAACTATGCAACTAAAGGAAATGAAACAAGGCTGGAAACCTATGACCCTGGCTGTAGGTTTGCTAGCTGGTGGTGGTGGCGGAATGTATGCAGGCATAGATCAGTACAGTAAGATAGAGACTGTTCTTAATAACCACATAACGTCTAAGTATATCGCAGAGGTGAACGACCCCAGTGAGGTCTTCCTGAGTGACAAGTTGCTATTTGAGAGCCTGTTGTCTTCATGGCAAAAGAATACGCGTATGTTGTCTTCGGTACAAGGCATCATTGAGCAGAGGGATTTCCAGGCAATTGTTGCAATGGGAACCAAAGCGGTTCCATTTATCGGGCAATCGATAGAGATGAAGCCGTCAACTCTTGTCTGGGCCTTAAACATGATTTTCAACGTAAAGATTTCGGACCGTAAAGATCTTACGATTAGCGATGCATGTAAGTTATGGGTAAAGGAACTGAAGCGGCAAGGCTTGATGTAATGCATGAATTTCCAGGATTGGAGGAGGATGATGATTTTTTGATAACCAGTCCTGATGACCCCCGTTACAATTGCATTGCTTGGGCTTATCAAATTAAGGAGCGCTGGATGTGGCCACCTGCTGGGCAGCCAGCACCTGCCTTGGATGCTGTTACCTATTGGCCAGATGAGAATGCCAGTACCGAGGTGGAGCAGTTCGTGACAGCTTTTCGTAGGAAGGGTTACGAGAAATGTGACTCCCCTGATTTTGAAGATGGATACAGGAAAATAGCACTGTATGTTACACCCGGTACAACAAAGTGTACCCATGCAGCACGCCAATTATCCAGTGGCTTTTGGACGAGTAAATTGGGCCAATGGTATGACATACAACATTCGACTCCTCAGACAATAGAAGGAATTTGGTATGGCAAGGTGTATTGTTATATGAAGCGAGCGTTCACGTTGTAGAAATTAAGTTGTAGTTTATTTGAAAAAGTATGGAGGTCACATCGATGGATGTGACCCTTTAAGGTTTTATGATGGAAACAGGAACTTTGGCTGCATTCCGCATGAGGTGCTGGTATGAGCTTGGGGACAAGGCGCACCAGCACTTCGTGGAGGACTATGCACAGCTGCAGCGCGACGCCTGCGGCATGCGAGAGCAGATTATTCAGGAGCTGAAGAGGGAATATCCGGAAAGGAAGGGACTGCCAGAAGGTAAGGCTGACGCCGTGGCGGAGCTGCTGGTGACTGCCCTGCTGGCAGACTATTACGGCGGGGGATTCAGCGACACGGCGGCAGATTTCGTCAGCAGGGCATACGGCATCGTCCCCCAGATTGCCAACTCTACACTGCTGTGCTATTTGCTGGTGCTCCTCTTCTGGCTGGACGAGCCTACGGAGGAGCTGAAAGAACGGATAGACGGCCTGATGGCGTCGTGGAGGGAGGAGGAGCTGACGCCGGAAGACAGATACGTGAAGGGGCTGTATGATGCGACGGCGAATGTAAAAGAGTACATGAGAAGGTGAAAGGATGATTGTCTGAAGGATAATTGAAGGATTACCTGCTCAAAATTCTATAAAATTCTTTGTTTTATGCCCGACTTTTTGTAATTTTGCACCCTCAAAGGAAAGATTGACAAATAACGGAATAAAAAAACTGATGAGAAAGAACTTTGTAGAAGAGCTCCGCTGGCGCGGAATGCTGGCACAGATGATGCCTGGCACGGAAGAACTGTTACAGAAAGAGATGGTGACGGCCTACCTGGGTACGGACCCTACGGCCGACTCGCTGCACATTGGTCACCTCTGCGGCATCATGATGCTGCGACACCTGCAGCGCTGCGGCCATCGGCCGGTCATTCTGGTGGGCGGCGCCACAGGCATGATTGGAGACCCCAGCGGCAAGAGCCAGGAGCGCAACCTGCTCAACGACGAGACGCTGCGCCACAACCAGGAATGTATCAAGGCACAGGTGGCTAAGTTCCTGGACTTCTCCTCCTCTGAAGGGGGTGAGCCGAATGCTGCCCTGCTGGTGAACAACTACGACTGGATGAAGGA
>JAEEGL011283276.1_pt1 | contig 38158 bp, 42 predicted proteins | sample 9134231 | NCBI WGS metagenome assembly JAEEGL01 (sample SAMN16246548, study PRJNA631951) | gut metagenome | biome: gut microbiome; feature: rumen; material: fiber-attached | host: Bos | place: Iran: Karaj | collected 2018-10
ATAGTAGTTTGGAATATGGTGTTGCAGTTAGTACAGACAGAGCGTTACCTGACGCTCTGAATGGCTTAAAGCCAGTTCATAAGAGAATCTTATATTCTATGTATAAAGAAGGAAGATTCTTTAATAAAGCTCATGTTAAGTGTGCAAAGATAGTCGGAGATGTAATGGGTGATTTCCATCCTCATGGTGATAGTTCAATCTATGAAGCTTTGGTTAGATTAGCACAAGAGTGGGTTATGAGATATCCACTTATAGACTGGCATGGTAACAAAGGTAATAGACAGGGCGATGGCGCTGCTGCAATGCGTTATACAGAGTCAAGGTTAGCTAAGATAGCAGAAGATGGAATGCTTGTAGGATTAGATAAAAATAATGTTCCTATGTCAAGAAACTATGATAATACATTAGATGAACCTACAACATTACCTTCAATCTTCCCTAATCTTTTATGCAACCCTAATGATGGTATAGCTTATGGTATGGCATGTTGCTGGCTTCCGCATAATCTTGGAGAAGTAGCAGAAGCTATCTATGCGGTAATGCGTGGAGAAGAGCCTATGCTTCCCGGTCCTGACTTCCCTACTGGTGGAGTTATCTTAAATGCAAAAGATATTCCAGCTATAATGAAAACTGGTCATGGTACAATTCGTTATCGTGCTAAGTATGAAGTAAAGAAAAATGAAATTATCTTTTACGATCTTCCTTATGGAAAGAATATAGAAGATTTAATTGGACAGTTAAAGGATGCCGCAAGAGGATTTGACGAGAAGAAAAAAGAAGTTAAAAAGATTGAAGGCATCACTGGTATAAGAGATGATAGTGATAAGACAGCTTATCGTATCGCTGTTAAATGTAGCGGAAACCCTGAGTCAATAGCTCAGCAGATCTTTGCTCATGGCAAGATTTCACTTCAAACAACTATCTCTTATAACCAAACCGCAATTTTAAACAAGAGACCTATTGAATTAAATCTTAAGGATTGTATTGATATTTATCTTGAACACAATAAAGATTGTTTAAAGAAAGAATTAGAGTTTGATATTGCAAAAGCAAAAGACAGATTAGAAATTGTTGAAGGTCTGTTAAAAGCTCTCGCATCTATCGATGACATCATTGCTCTAATCCGCGGGAGTGAGTCTTCAAGCGCCGCTAAGGAAGCTCTAATTGCAAAGTACCAGTTTACCGAGAATCAGGCCAAGGCTATCCTTGCTATGAGATTATCATCATTAGCAAAGTTAGAGGGCGTTGAACTTGAGAATGAAAAGACAGACCTCATTGGAAAGCTTGCTCAGTGGAATGACACTCTAAATAGTGAAGAACTTCAGTTAGCTGTAATTAAGCAAAGACTTGAAGCTATTGTTAAGAAATATGGCGACAAGAGAAGAACTGAACTTACTCATATTGAGATTAAGAAAGAAGAGAAAGAGATTGAGGCTGTAGTTCCTGAGGACGTAATGGTAGTTATGTCACAGTCAGGTAATGTTAAGAGGATCCCGCTCGCATCATATAAAGTACAAAAGAGAAATGGTAAGGGCGTAAAGAATCTTGATGAAGCTACTCTTGCTCTTGTGTCAACCAATACAGTAAACGCTCTTATGGTCTTCACTGATAAGGGAAAGATGTATCGTCTGTTAGTTGATAGTATTCCTGAAGGCACTAACGCATCAAAAGGCGTAAATGTAGCAAGTATTCTGAAGATGGATGCTGACGAAAAAGTAATTGCCGCATCATCATTATACCGTAATACAAAAGCAAAGTATGCAGTATTCTTCACAAAAAATGGTTTAATAAAGAAAACTTCATTAGAAGAATATGCGTCTGTAAAAAAGACAACAGGTATAATAGCTATAAAGTTCAAAGAGGATGATAGTCTTGCAGATGTAACCTTCCTTGATGATGAAGACGTTGTAGTTGTAACTCGTGCGGGAATGGCTATTCACTTTGAGACCAAGTCTATTGGAGCAACTGGCAGAGCTACTTCCGGAGTTAAGGCTATCAATCTTAATGAAGGTGATGAAGTCGTAACAGGTCTTCCTGTTCATAAGACAGATGACCAGATTGCTATTGTAACAACTAATGGTCTTGGTAAGTTATTATCTCAAAAAGATATTCCTTCTCAAAATCGTGGCGGTAAAGGTGTTAAGATTGCAACAAACGACATAGTTGGAGCAGAAATGGTATCTGAGGAAGATCAACTATTGATTATGGGTAGACCTAACTCTATCTGTATCAATGCAAAGGATATGCCTGCAGTTGGCAAAATAGCTCAGGGAAATATAGTAATCAATGGTAGCAAACCTTATAAAGTATGTAAGTTATAATATAATGGGCAAAGTGTAAAGCTTTGCCCATTGATTTTTTAAAAAATTTTTGTTATAATATTTATAGAAAATAAGGAAAGGAAAAATATAAAATGAATATGTCAGAGACAAAGGCTAGGATTGATGAACTAGTTGAGCAACTTAATGAGTGGCAAAAATCTTACGATGCTAATAGTCCCCTCGTACCAGATAAGGCTTATGATGAATTATATTATGAACTGGTTATATTAGAAAATAAGAGCGGATATATTCGTAATGATTCACCAACGAATGAAATAGTATGGTATCCACAGGACGGGTTGCATAAAGTTGAACATAATCATCTGATGCTTAGTTTGGACAAAACTAAAGAAATCTCAGTTGTTAAAGATTTTGTTAAAGATGACCAGGACATTATTTTTATGTCCAAGATGGATGGTCTAACCTGTTCTTTATTGTATGAAAAAGGCAAGCTCATAAGAGCCGAAACCCGCGGGAATGGTAGAGTAGGCGAAGACATAACGCACAATGCAAGAATACTTGAGTCTATTCCAAAGGTACTTCCAACCGAAGGTGAATGGGGAGTTCCGGAAACATTTGTTGTAGATGGAGAAGTTATTTGTGATTATGAAACTTTCAAACAGTTTTCAGATGAATATGCAACTCCAAGAAACTTTGCAGCTGGCAGTATTAGATTGTTAGATCCCAAAGAGTGCGCAAAACGAAATTTAAAGTTTGTGGCTTGGGATATTATTCAAAATAATACTGGTTCTTATGATTGGCTCACCGGAAAACTTTTACATTTGGAAGAGTTAGGTTTCATTGTAGTTCCTCATATTACAGATATCCTTACTTCTACTCCTAATAAAGATTGGGTAGAGAAAGATATTGAAGAAATTAAAGTTCTGAGTGAACAATTACATTATCCTATTGATGGCGTTGTTATCAAGTATGACAATATATGTTACTACAATAAACAAGGTCGTACCGCACATCATTTTCTTGGCGGACTTGCTTTTAAATTTTATGATGAAGAATATGAAACAACATTAAAGTATATTGACTTTGATGTTTCCAGAAATGGAATTTTAACTCCGGTTGCAGTCTTTGAACCGATTAACATTGATGGCACCATATGCGAGAGAGCAAGCTTACATAATATGAGTGTTATGGAAGAATTACTCGGGTGTCCTTATACGGGTCAAAAGATTTGGATTGTTAAAGCAAATCAAATTATTCCACAAGTTAGTAAAGCAGATAAGTCAGATTATGCACAGGCAGTAAGGCATAATAGATGTACATTAGTACAGGATTGGTATCAGTGTCCAATATGTGGACATATTGCCGAAGAGCGGAAATCCGCTTCAGGCGTAAAAGTTCTTTATTGCACAAATGAAAAATGTGAAGGTAAACTTGCTCAACAAGTTGACCACTATTGTAGCAATAAAGGAATGGAGATAAAAGGATTATCGAGAAAGACTATTGAAAAATTAATTGATTGGGGTTGGTTAAACTCTATCAAAGATTTGTATGATCTAAAGAATTATAGAAATGAATGGGCAAGTAAAGATGGCTTCGGTTATATATCTGTTGATAAAATACTTGATGCAATAGAAGCTTCAAAACATAATGTAAATCTTGCTCAGTTTATTGCGGCGATTGGTATCCCATTAATAGGGACTACCGCAGCACAGAGTCTAACAAATGAATTTAAGACTTGGGACAAATTTATTAAATCTATTGAAGATAAATTTGATTTTAATTGTCTCTTCGGATTTGGTCCGGAAATGTCACAAGCCTTATATAAATTTGATTACACAGAAATGAAAGATATAGCATCATTATTTGACTTCAAAGAAAATGAAGAAAAGAATGAAGAAAAGATATATGAAGGTCTGACATTCTGCGTCACAGGTAAATTAACTAAGTGGAAAAATAGAGACGAGTTAAAAGGATATATCGCAGACCGAGGAGGAAAGGTCACTGATAGCGTAAGCACTAAAACTAACTATTTAATAAATAATGACATAGAAAGTTCTAGTGCCAAGAATCGAAAAGCAAAAGAATTAAACATACCTATATTAACGGAGGAAGATTTCTTAAAGTTATGAATGAAAAATTAAAGAAGATTGCACAGGAGATATGTGAATTAGAAAAGACTATGCAGGAAGATCCTAGTCGTCAGGCTAATCTTCAAAAGACAATGGATAAAATCATGGGTAAGCTGACAATGGAAGAAATGATGCTAATCGATGATTACATATTGTCTGAGTGCAATATTTAATAGTTGATTTTTTAAAAAATTTATTATATAATATTTATAGAAAAGTTAATAAAAGAAAAATATTTTTTCTTTCATTATATTTTACAACAAAAAAAATTTTTAAATTAAAAGGAGAAAAGAAACAATGTTAAAAGAAAATTCAAAACTCGTATGGCAGTATTTAAAAGACAATGCAGACAATGACACTATTATTCTGGATGACATCGCTGAGGCAACTGGACTTACCGTTAAGCAGGTAAATGGATGCGTACTTGGTCTTCAGAGAGAGACTGAGAAGAAGCCCGCTTATGCAAAGCGTACACCTGGTAAGATTGAGAAGCCCGAGGGCGGCACAAAGGATGTTAAGTTTATCTCTCTTACAGAGGCTGGACTTGCACTTGATCCTGATGCAGAGTAATTAACGCATTATAGGGGGATTAGTAATAATCCCCCAATTTTTTTATCGAGGTAAACATATGCCAACAATCATTTTAATAATAGGAGTTTTATGTTTGATTGGTGGCTTTATATTCTACTTAAAAGCAAAAGATATTAAACTTCAAAGACTTGGAGAGCAAGCATCAATAGATGCAGATATATCAATAGCTAAAGTTCAACAAGCAGAAGTTTTAGCAAGGTTAGAAGAATTAAAAAGAAATAAAGAAGATTTAAATGCAGAAGTAAAACAGTTAGGACTATTTAGAGATAATTCGATAGCAAAAGCAGATGAAGAATTAAAGAACTATAAAGAATATATTGCTATCCAAAAAGAACAATTAGAAAAAGATTATGAAAATAAAACTAATTATCTTGAAAATGTTTATATAGAAAAGAATGAAAGTTTATCAGAAGAATATAGACAAAAGCAAGAAGAATTAGATGTTTTAAGAGAATCTTTACGTGCGGGTGCTGAAGCCGCAACGCGCGCAAGGGAAATAAAAGAAAAGCAAGACTTTTATAAACTTAAAGTAACAGATAAAGAGTTAAGAGATATTAAGTTGCTAAATGATTTTAAATTACAACTTACTAATCCAGTTATATTAAGTAAACTTATCTGGAGTCAATATTTCTTAAACGAGGCTTCCGCGTTATGCAGAAGAGTTTTGGGAGAAGGAAAGAAGTGCGGCATCTATAAAATAACTAACCTAGACACAGATCAGTGTTATATTGGGCAAAGCATAGATGTTGCCCAGAGATGGAAAGATCACATCAAGTGTGGTCTCGGCATCGAGGCTCCCGCAACGAATATACTTTATAATAATATGCAAAAAGATGGTGTTTGGAACTTTACTTTTGAATTAATAGAAGAATGTCCTAAAGACCAACTTAATGCTAAAGAAAAACAATGGATTGATTTTTACAACTCAGCTGAGCTGGGATATAATAAAACACGAGGTAATAATTAATGAAAGTCGAGAATTTAAAAGTATATGATTTAGATGAATCAATTAAAGCGTCTGGTTATCCAATGAGAACAGAACTGGATACTAATGAAGTAGGAACCAAAGATTTAAAAAGATGTTTTAACTTAACCAAAGCTTCAAATGGCAATGGCGCGCATGGTCAATGGATGACAGGTGTTAGAGTTGCTTTTGATTTAACTTGTACTAATAAGATGTGGGTTGAAGCTGAACGTTATAGATTTTTAGAGTTTGTATCAAGTCAGTCTACAATGCATCGTATTACAAAGTTTGATATTAAGTCACAGTGTTGTGACTATGTAGATAATCGTATTATAGATATTGTTAATGAAAAGATTGATATTTATAATGCCAATCCTACACCTGAGAATTATCTAAATGTACTATATAATATTCCTTCAGGTTTTGAGTTAACAGCTAGATTAACAACTAACTATCGTTGTCTATTGAATATTTGGGTTCAGAGACATGACCACAGATTACCGGAGTGGAGAGAATTCTGCGAATATATTAGATGGAATCTTCCATACTTCAATGAATTAATTGAAGCTTATAAAGGCGGAGAGTTCGAAAATGTATTCAGCGCAGAGCCATAATAATTGATTTTTTATAAAATTTTTGTTATAATTATTATAGAAAAAGTAAGAAAGGAAAATAATTATAATGACAAATAAAGAAGCTTTTATAAAACTTATACAAAAAGAAATTTTTGATAGTGCTGATGTTCATGTTTATTCAGAAAATGATTTAGAACTTTTTACAATGGCGCAAGAATATTTTAGAGAATTTACAGGAGTAGACAAACCTCTTCCAGAAAAGTCTGCTGCTTTGTTGGCATTTATGCAGGAGCATAAGGAAGAGTATAAAAACTTGTTTAGTTCAGCGGCAGTCGCTACCGCAATGGGAACTTCAGGTAAATCTGTAGCAGGCTCGATGCGTTCTCTCGTATCTAAGGGTTATGTAGAGAAGATCCAGTCTACTCCAGTAACATACTCGCTTGTTGAATGATGCGAGCGATTGACAATTTAAAAAATTTTTGTTATAATAAATATATAAAGTAAAAAAAATAAACAAAGAAAAAATAAGGAGAAAAGAAAATGAGAAAGAATTTAAACAAAGAAACAATCACAGGAAGACTTTTTGATCACACACTTGAAGCAAAGGTATCACAGAAGGGTGTTCCCTACATCGGCGGTGTTCTTGAGATCGCAGTTGATGAGGAAGGTTTAAATGTTATCCCGGTTACTTTCACATATGTAGCTGAGACTTATCCTTCAAGCGGTAAGGCTAATAAGAATTATCCTGTTCTTCAGCAGCTTTTAAATGCAAAGACTTGGAAGAACAATGGTAAGGCTGAAGCCGTTATGGTTAAGTGTGACAGCGCAACTCTCGAAGTTAATAACTTCGTAGGCAGAGATGGTAAGATGGTTGAGGCTATGAGAAATGGAGGTAGCTTCGTTTCAATCGTAACTAAGCTTCCCGATGAAGCAGAGAGAGCAACATTCTCAGTTGATATGATTATCAATAGAGTAACAGAAAAGGAAGATGCAGATGGCAACAGCCTTGGATATGATGAAGTTGGTGGAAGAATCTTCTGCTATCCCGGAATGGCAGTTCCTGTAACTCTTATCGTAAGAGTTCCTGAAGGAATTAAGTACTTTGAAGGTCTTGATGCATCAAATGACAATCTTATCTACACAAACGTTCGTGGTAAGATTGAGTCTATCACAACAACAAAGCAGATTGTTGAAGAGTCAGCATTTGGTGGTGATTCTGTAAGAACCGTTGAACGTACAACAAAGGCTTGGGTTATCGAGAAAGCTAATCCTGTTCCTTTCGATCTTGGCTCAGAAGAGACAATGACAGAAGAAGATGTAGCAGCTGCTGTTCAGGCTTACAATGTTCATCTTGCAGAAGTTCAGAAGAACTACGACGAGTATCAGGCTAAGAAGGATACTGCTCCCGCAGCATCTACCGCTTCAACTCCCGCACCTGCTCAGAAAGCAAAGTTCGCAGGATTTTAATTTAAAGAGAGAGGGAGTAAGCTATGGGAATTAATATAATGGAAATTGAACCCCACAAGGTCTCTAGGGACCTTAGTGGGTACATCATATATCTTTATGGAGAAGGTAAAACTGGTAAAACAACACTAGCCACTCAGGCTGGTGGAGCTTTACTCCTTGCGTTTGAAAAAGGTTATAACGCACTTCCCGGAATCTATCCGGTAGATATTACATCTTGGAAAGATGTAAGAGATATTAAGAAACAGCTTAACACAGATGCCGCAAAAGCCAGATATAAATCAATAATCTTTGATACTATTGATATAGCTGGTGCGATGTGTGAGAAGTGGATTTGTGCTCAGGCTGGTGTTGATAACGTAGCTGATGTTGCAGACTTTGGCGGTGGCTGGGTAAAACTTAAGAGAGAGTTTGAAAACACCGTTAGAGAAATAACCCAAATGGGTTATGCAGTTTACTTTATCTCTCACGATAAGGATAAGGAATTTAAGCGTAAAGATGGTACTAAGTACAATCAGATAATTCCTACTTGCCCTACATCATTTAATAACATCGCAAAGAATGCTGCTGACGTATATGCATTCGCTGAGAAATATACAGATGAATCTGGTCAGGCAAGAGTAAGATTAATTCTTCGTTCAATTGACAACTCTATTGATACCGGATGTAGATTTAAGTATATCCAGCCTACTTGCGAAATGAGTTATGAAGCTTTAAAACAGGCTATCTTAGATGCTATTGATAAAGAAGCTGAGATAATGGGCGGTCAGTTTGTTACTGACGAAAGAGAAGAAGTTAAATCTAATGCTTCTTATGACTTTGAAGGTTTAATAAATGAGTTCAACGAAATCACAATGAATATGATGGAAGAGGATCCCGCTTATTATCAGCCAAGAATAATTGATTTAGTAACAAGAGTTCTTGGACCCGGAAAGAAAGTAAATGAAGCTTCAATCCAACAGGTAGAATTAATAGCAGAGATTGTTGAATCTCTAAAAGATATGAAAAAGAAATAATTTTAAGGCACCTAGGTTCTAGGTGCCTTATTTGACTTTATAAAAAAATTTTGATATAATTATTATATAAAGAATAAAAAGGAGTTTTGTATGGCTAAGGCAATAGTTAAATGTCTTTATTGCGGCGTGCAGTTTGATAGACTCGCAGAACCTTGTGTTAAAATAAAAACTCGATATGCACATGAGCAATGTGCTAAAGAACACGAAGAAAAAATCCCGCAAGAGAAAAAAGATGAAGAAGCTTTAAAGAATTATATCAAAGAAAAATTTAAAGAAACTGCGAATTGGGCATTAATTAATAAGCAATTAAAAACTTATATTGGTTCAGGAGATTATACATATAAAGGAATATTAAAAACATTACAATATTGGTATGATTTAAAGCATAATGATATAAGCAAAGCCAAAGGTGGTTTGGGAATTATTCCATATGTATATGGTCAAGCACTGGATTATTATTATAACTTGTATTTGGCTCAACAGGTAAATGAAGGTAAAGATATCTCAGTTATAACTCAGTCAAAAGAGATAACAATTAGATATCCGGAAAGAAAAACTAAACCATTTAAACTACATAACTTGGAGGATATAGAAGAAGATGAAGAGTAAGTATACAGATTTAGTTTCAATTATTCAGGTGTTAGGTGGCATCTATAGCAACCCGCAACTACTTGATAACACAGATAAATATCATCTTCTTGCAGATGACTTTCCGGAAGCTTTTCATAAGATAATATATGAGACTATTGATAATCTTCATATGTTAGGTGCAAAGCAGATCACACCTTCCGCAGTAGAAGATTATCTTGAGCAACGTCCTAAACAGTTAGCAATCTTTAAGGCAAATAAAGGAATTGAGTATCTACAAGAGTTACAAGATAAAAGTTTATTAGCTACTTTTGATTATTATTATAATAGAATGAAGAAGTTCACTCTATTAAGAATGTACGATAATTATGGTGTTGATGTAAAGTGGTTATATGACCCAGACAACATCTTAGATATAAAGAAGAAACAAGAGCAAGAAGATTGGTTAGATAATATTGAACTTCAAAAGATAGCAGATATTATAGACGAAAGAATTGAAAGAGTTCGTATAACTTATGCGGACAACGGTGCGGGAGAGGCAACCCAGGCAGGTGAAGGAGTTTTAGATCTACTTGAGTCATTAAAAGAAAACCCTGAAGTCGGTTATCCATTGTTTGGAACTTTTATCAACTCAATCTTCAGAGGTGCAAGATTAGGTAAGTTTTATCTTCGTTCTGCGGCAACCGGTGTTGGTAAGACACGTAGTATGATTGCAGATGCTTGTACTATTGCTTGTGATAAGAGATATGATTCAAAGGAAGAAAAGTGGATTGATATTGGTAAAGGTCAACCTACAGCTTTCATTGCGACAGAACAGGATTTATCTGAAGTACAGACTATGATGATTGCATTTTTAGCAGATGTTAATGAGGAACATATCTTAAATGGTGACTATTATGCGGGAGAATGGGAGCGAGTAACAAGAGCTGCTAAGATCCTTAAGGACAGCCCGCTTTATGTAGAGCAGTTACCTGATTTCTCTCTACAAGATATAGAAAATACAATTAAGAGGAATATAAGAGAACATGGAATCCTTTATGTATTTCTTGATTATATACATACATCAATGAAAATATTAGAAGAGATCACAAGAAGAAGTGGCGGCGTCCGCCTGAGAGAGGATAATATCTTGTTTATGATGGCGATAAGGTTAAAAGATATCTGTGTTCAATATGATGTTTTCATTATGTCAGCAACACAGTTAAATGGTGATTATACAGACACAGATAATTATGATCAGAACTTACTTCGTGGTGCAAAGGCTATTGCGGATAAGATTGATGCTGGTATGATTATGTTAGAGGTCACTGCAAATGATATTGAATCTCTTAAGACTATTATTAACTCAGGTCTTCCAGTTCCGACAGTTAAGATTAGCGTGTATAAGAATCGTAGAGGTCGTTGGAAGAATATTTGGTTATGGTGTGTAGAAGATAGAGGCACATGTAAAATAACTCCAGTGTTTGTAACAAAGATGAATTATGAATTAGTAGAGATACAAGACACACAAATAAAATTTAAGGAAAAATAATTATGATATTTGGACAAAGTTATACAATTTGCTAAAATTATTTTTTATATTAAGTATAACAAAAGAAGTAAGGAGAAAAAATATGAAAATAAAAGATATAACTGGACAAAGATTCGGTAAATTAACTGTTCTTCAAGCAACAAATGAAAGAAAAAATAGGCAAGTTGTATGGCTTTGTAAATGTGATTGTGGCAATGAAGTTAAAGTTGTTGGTGGAAGTTTAAGAAGCGGACATACTCAATCTTGTGGTTGTCAACGATCTGAAACTAAAACAGAAGATTTAACAAATCAACATTTTGGTAAATTAACTGTAATATCTAAATCAGATTATAAAACAAAAAATCGTGGTATTTATTGGAATTGTCAATGTGAATGTGGTAATACTCGTATAGTTCAAGCATCTGACTTGAGAACTAATAAAGTTACAGAATGCACTGAATGCACTAAAAAAAATCGTATTGCTGAAAAAGGCGGTATAGGACCTATAAAAGATTTATCTGGAAAAAGATTCGGTAAATTAATTGTTCAAAAACCTACTGAGTTAAGAGACAATAGTGGACATATTATTTGGGAATGTCTATGTGATTGTGGTGAAATTTGTTATATTCCTTCTATTAGATTAGTAACAAATAATACAATGTCTTGTGGTTGTTTGGGGCGTACTTCTCATTCTTTAGGAGAAACTAAAATTGCTCAAATTTTATCAGATAATAAAATTGAATATATTCCTCAGTATAGCTTTGATGATTGCAAAAGTCCTAAAAATAGTTTATTACGATTTGATTTTGCATTAATAAAAGATAATAAAGTAATTAAATTAATTGAATATGATGGAGAACAACATTTCCAACCCTATGATTTTTTTGGCGGAGAAGAAGGATTTTTATATTTAAAAGAAAAAGATAATATAAAAAATGAATATTGCAAACAACACAATATTCCATTATTAAGAATTTCTTATTTAGAATTAAATGACATAACTTTGGAGAAAATATTAAATGGATAAGGATGAATTAAAAACATTAATAACTGCAGATCAAATTTTTGATTTTCTGGCTGAACTTGGTGGAGAGCCAAAATGGTCTGGAGATGAAGTAATTATTAGTAAAACAATATGTCATGGTGGAGACTCTCATAAGTTATATTATTATGATAATACAAAATTATTTAAATGCTATACAAATTGTGATAATCAAAATTCATTTGACATATACCAGCTTATGATGAAATATAAGGAAGTTAACACGCATCTACAATGGACACTTCCGCAAGCTATTAAGTATGTAGCAAATTATTTTGGTTTTTCTGTTGAAATAGATGACCAGTCTTTTGGAGAGGTTCTTCCGGACTGGCAAGTATTTAAGAATTATGAGAAGTTAGAAGAAGTTAAGAAACCTGAACAGAATATAACTTTTAAGAAGTTAAATCCGGATATATTAAAGTATTATCCTCGTCCTCATATCGAACCTTGGGAAAAAGATAATATCCCATATGAAATAAGTAATGCTAGGGGAATTTGTTATGACCCTATTAATCATGGCATCATCATACCTCATTATGATGTTGATAATAATTTAATAGGAATAAGAGAAAGAACTCTTATAAAAGCATATGAAGAAAATGGAAAATATAAGCCAGCTATTCTTGGAAAAACAATGTATAATCACCCATTAGGCTTTAATCTTTACAATTTGAACAACAGCAAAGAGAACATTTCAAAAATTAAAAAAGCGTTTTTATTTGAGGCTGAAAAAAGCACTTTGCAATATGCAAATTACTTCGGATTGGAAAATGATTTAAGTGTTGCAAGCTGCGGAAGCTCCCTGATATCGCATCAGGTTCAGTTATTATTGGATAACGGTTGTGAAGAATTAATCATTGGATATGATAAACAGTTTCAGAAGATTGGCGATGATGAATGGAAAAGCTGGACTAAGAAATTAAAGGCTATCTATACGAAGTATGGAGCCCGCATCCGCATTAGCTTTATGTTTGATACTAAAGATTTATTAGGATATAAAGACTCGCCTACTGACAGAGGAAAGGATGTGTTTATGCAACTATTTGAGGAAAGGATATATTTAGAATGAATATACAATTAATACACGAACCAATAAAAGATTTTAGTACATTAAAACAAATATTATATAATAGAGGAATAACAACTGAAGAAGAAATGGAAAGATACTTCACCTTTTCAGATAAAGATGTAAGTGATCCTAGACTATTTGGCGAAAAGCAATTATTAGCAGGCGTAAGGGAACTAGCTACAGCTTTAATGATTGGAAAACGAATTCTTGTTATAGTTGATGCCGATTGTGATGGTTTTACTTCTGCAGCTTGTTTAATTAACTTTTGTTATCATTATTTTCCAGTTGCAACTATGATTATGCATTGGTTCTTACATGATGGAAAACAACATGGTTTACACGACTGTATCGATATTGCTATGGAATATGATTTAATTATTTGCCCTGATTCCGCCAGTAATGATATAGAAGAACATAAACGTTTAAAAGAAGCTGGTAAAGTAGTTCTTGTATTAGACCACCATGATATTGAAGGAGAACTAAGCCAAGATGCAATTATTATTAACAATCAAGCATCAGATTATCCAAATAAGTTCTTATCAGGAGTTGGAGTAACTTGGCAATTTTGTCGGTTTATGGAACAAGAAATGCCTGGAGAAAATAACTATACAAATCAACTTCTTGATTTAGTCGCTCTTGGTAATACAGCAGATATGATGAGCTTAAGAGAAGTAGAAACTAAATATCTTATAAATAAAGGTTTTGAACCAGATAATGTTGTCAATCCTTTTATTTATGGAATGTGGTGTAAAAATGCTTATAAGCTTGGAGAACAGATTACATCTTGGGGTGCTGCATTCTATATTGCACCATTAGTTAATGCAATAGTAAGAAGTGGAACTCAAGAGGAAAAAGAACTTGTATTCCAATCAATGCTTACAATGTGTGCTGATTTGCAGATACCTTCAACTAAAAGAGGACACAAGCCTGGAGAAATGGAAACTATTCTGGCAGCCGCATTAAGAACTTGTACCAATGTAAAGAATCATCAGACAAAAGCAGAAAAAGCTGGACTTGAATTGCTTGAGAAAAGAATTGAGGATGAACATATGTTAGACCATAAAGTTCTATTATTCTTAATGGAACCTGGACAGATCCATCCTAACATTGCGGGATTGGTAGCTAATAGAATTATGGGCAAATATCAACGTCCTGTATGTGTATTAACTAAACAAGTAAATATACAATTTAAAAATGGCGAATCCATAAATGTAACCTCAGAAACTTACGCGGGCTCCGCGCGCGGATGTGATATAACTGGTATTACAGAATTTAAATCTATCTGCGGACAGACCGGAACTATTGAATGGGCTGTAGGTCATGAAGGAGCTTTTGGTCTTTGTATAAAAGAAGAGAATATAGAGAAATTCTTGGAAGAAACAGATAAAATCCTGGCACAATATCCGGATGAAGCTTGTTATCATGTAGATTATCTCTGGGAAGGAGATCACGTAGACGGACAAATAATTGAAGATATTGCGGATTATGGATTCCTTTGGGGTAAAGATATGCCGGAATCTAAGGTTGGAATAAAGAACTTAAAGATAACTAAAGATAACATCAGTCTAAAGAGTGCTGATAAGAATCCTACATTATGTATCACCTTACCTGAGTGTGAGATTATAAAGTTTGGATCTTCAAAAGAAGAGTATGAATCACTTCGACAAGAAGATGGTTTCACAACTATTAATCTTGTAGGAACTTGTGGTAAGAATGAGTGGATGGGTACAGTTACTCCACAAATTATGTTAGAAGATTATGAGATCGTAAATAGTTCCAAATATTACTTTTGATTTGATTTTTTATAAAAATTTTGTTATAATATTTTTAGAAAATAAAAGAGGTGAATTATGGAACTTAATGATAAGCAAAAAGAAGGTTTAAAATTAGCGATTGCTCGTTATAATAATGGAGAAAAATATACAGTTATTGCGGGCTTTGCTGGAACAGGTAAGACAACCCTAGTTCGTCATATTATTCAAGAGCTGGGCATAGATGAAAATTTTGTCTGTCATGCCGCATTCACAGGCAAGGCAGCAGAAGTTTTGAGAAATAAAGGAAATAAAAATTGTATAACACTACATAAGCTATTATTTGATTCTTTCCCTCTTCCTCGTGGAGGTTTTAAACGTGTACCTAAGATGAAGTTGGATTATAAAGTGGTGGTTGTAGATGAGGTGTCAATGGCACCCGCCGAGTTAGTGAATAGGTTGCTGAGTCATGACGTATACGTCTTGTTCCTCGGCGACCCGTTCCAGCTCCCGCCAGTAGACAAAAACTCAGATAATCATCTTCTTCACAGCCCACATATCTTTCTTGATGAAATCATGAGACAGGAAGCTGAATCAGAAATTATCCAACTTACAATGGCGATTCGAGAAGGTAAACAAATAAATACTTTTGATGGTAAGGATGTAAAAATCTTTGAGCAAAAGGATTTAAGTACTGGAATGATGGCATGGGCAGACCAGATTATATGTGCCACAAACCGCATGAGATTTGGTTTAAATAAACAAATGAGAGAAATTAAAGGATTTGAAGGAATATATCCTGTTGAAGGAGATAAACTTATCTGCCTTAGAAATTATTGGGAGACAGGGTCAGAGATAAATGACTATCCAATAGTTAATGGTACTATTGGATATCTTGAAAATGGATATGATACTACAATTCAGTATCCTAGATTTATTGTAAGAGAACCTGTTCCTGTATTGTGCGGGAACCTGAGAATTCCTGAACTCAATGACACTTATAAGGATTTAATCTTTGATAAAAAAATGATAGGTGAAGGTATAAAAACTCTTGATAGCTCAACTGAATATAAGATACACAAGAATCGTATGGCGCCACCTACTCCGATGGAATTTGCTTATGGCTATGCAATAACCTGTCATAAGGCGCAAGGTAGTCAATTTAATAAAGTGCTAGTAGTAGAAGAATCATTCCCTTTTGATGGTATAGAGCATGCTCGTTGGCTATACACAGCTTGTACCAGAGCTGTTGATAAATTAGTTTTAACATTGAGGTAAGCGGAAGCTAGGCGGCTTCCGCATTTGACTTTTTATAAAAAATTTGTTATAATATATATAGAAAAATGAAAAAGGAGAAAGAAGATGTTAAGGTTTGAAACTCATTCGCATACACATTATAGCAACATTAGGACAAAATTATTAAAGACATAGATTTAAAATTTTATATATTATAGAAAATATAATATATAAAGGAGAAGTAATAATGAAATTTATTGATATGACAGGGCAAAAAATTAATCATTTAACTTTTTTAAGGTTTTTAGGTAATAGCTATTGGGAATGTCAATGTGATTGTGGCAATATTGTTAAAATTAGAAAAGATCAAGTTACACGTTCTCGATACCCTAAAAAAGATTGTGGTTGTGGATTACCTTCTCGTTTAGGTAGTAAATTAAAAGATGAAACTGGAAATAGGTATGGAAAGTTAGTAGTTTTATATCGAACAGATGACTTAAGACCGGGTGAAGCTAGGTGGCATTGTAAATGTGATTGTGGTAATGAATGTGATGTATCTGGCGTTCATTTAAGGAATGGTTCTGTTCAATCTTGTGGCTGTTTAAGATATGAAAGCCATAATGGAATAGATGAAACTGGAAATAGATATGGAAAACTATTAGTTTTGTATAAGACAGATAAAAATATTAAATCAGATGGTACTCATATTTTTTGGCATTGTAAATGTGATTGCGGCAATGAATGTGATGTTAATGGTAGTAATTTAAGACAAGGTATTTCAACTAATTGTGGATGTGAACGAAGTGTTGGAGAGTTAAAAATTAAAAAGATATTAGATGAGAATAAAATTTTATATCAAAGAGAATATAGTTTTCCTGATTTATTAGGTATTGGAGGCGGTAAATTAAGATTTGATTTTGGAATTTTAGATCAAAATAATAATCTTTTGTATTTAATAGAATATGATGGTATTCAACATTTTAAATTAAATTGTTTTGGAAATGAACAAGAAGATTTTAATACATTAAAACAGCATGATAAATTAAAAGATGATTATTGTAAAGAGCATAATATACCATTGATAAGAATTCCTTATACAAGTTTTAAAACTCTAACAATAAAAGATCTTTTATTAAATAAAGGAGGTGACGATTAAAAATAATGGGAACTAAGAGATTTGAAGTACATGCACACACCCATTATTCTTAGTGTGTCAAATATTAGATTGTTAGATTGTATCAACAAGCCAAAAGCATTAATAAATAGAGCAGTTGAGTTAGGTCTTGCGGGAATTGCAATCACAGATCATGAGTGTCTTGCAGGACATCCTGAAGTGAATATATATTATAATGATGTGATAAAGAAAGAACATCCTGAGTTTAAAGTCGCATTAGGTAATGAGATTTATTTATGTCCTAATCGTGATAGGGATCAAAGTTTTTATCACTTTATTTTAATAGCAAAAAATAAGACAGGTCATCGAGCATTACGTGAGCTGTCTTCTACTGCGTGGTTAAATATCTTTGAAACAAAAAGAATGGAGAGAGTTGTCACAACATATGACGATCTTGACAAAATTGTTAAAAAGTATCCGGGTTCATTAATAGCCACTACTGCCTGTATTGGTGGAGAAGTGTCAAAACAAACATTAGCTCTCATTTCAGCGGAAAGGGCAGGTGACACGCGCGCACAGGAAGCCGCCCGCAACGATATAGGAACCTTTATTGAAAGATGTCAGAGTTGGTTTGGTGATGACTTTTATATTGAATGTGCTCCGGGTATGAGTCCAGAACAGCAGGCAGTTAATGAAAGATTAGTCAAGATTGCAGAATGTTTTGGTATCAAAATGGTAATAGGAACTGACGCACATTATTTGACTAAGGAAGATAGATATGTTCATAAGGCATATCTTAAGTCAAAAGAAGGAGAAAGAGAAGTAGATAAGTTTTATGAGTTCTCTTATCTTCAGTCAGAGGAAGATATATTGACAAATCTCAATATTAAGGATAAGTATGAAGAATTATGTAACAATAGTATGGAGATTTGGAATAAAATAGAAATGTGGGATATGCGACATCCACAGCAGATCCCAAAGGTTGAAGTTGAACATTTTAATAAAAAGAATATAAAAAGTCCAGAGTATCCAACATTAAGCGAAATGTTTATGAGCGATAATGAAGTTGAAAGATGTTGGGTAAATAAGTGTTATAATAGATTATTAGAATTAAATAAGTGTAATGAAACATATTTAAGTCGTCTTGAAGAAGAAGCAAGAGTAAAGAAGATAATTGGTCAGAAACTTCAGACAAATATGTTCTCATATCCTCTAACACTTCAACATTATTGTGATTTGTTTTGGAAGTGCGGAAGTATTGTTGGTGCGGGCAGAGGTTCATCGTGTTCAGGACTTAATCATTATTTGTTAGGAATAACTCAGCTTGATCCTATTGAATGGGAACTTCCATTTTGGAGATATCTGAATGAGGAAAGAACTGAATTAGGTGATATTGACTTAGACTTATGTCCAAGCAAGCGTCCGCTGATATTAAATGAAATAAAGAAAGAAAGAGGAAAGAACTTCATTCCGGAAGTTGATGATGGTGCAGCACGTAGTAACTTAGGTTGTACATTGATTGCAACTTTTGGTACAGAAAGTACAAGGTCTGCGATTCTGACAGCTTGCCGCGGTTATAGAAGTGAAGAATGTCCTCAAGGCATAGACACAGATATAGCAAAGTATTTATCTTCACTTATCCCCGAAGAAAGAGGATTTGTTTGGAGTATAGATGATATTATAAATGGTAATGAAGAGAAAGGTCGTAAGCCGTTAACTTCATTCATTCAAGAAGTTGAGCAGTATCCGGGATTGTTAACAATCATTCAGGGTATTGATGGTCTAGTAAATAAGAGATCAAGTCACGCATCAGGTGTTATCTTGTTTGATGAAGACCCGTTTGAATTTGGTTGTTTTATGAGAACTCCTAATTGGGAAATAATAACTCAATATGATTTGCATATGGATGAAGCTTGTGGCTTAACGAAATATGACTTTCTTGTAACTGAAATTCAAGATAAAATTGCAATCACGATTAATCTTCTGCAAAAGCATGGGGAAATTGAACAAGATTTAAGCTTGAGAGAAGTTTATGACAAGTATCTCAATCCGAATGTTCTTCCGATAGAAGATATGAAGTATTGGAAGAGATTTTATAATATGGATGTGATTAATGTCTTCCAGTTTGATTCGCCAGTTGGTAAGCAGGCAGCAAAGAAGATCAAACCTATCTCGATATTAGAGTTAGCAGATGCGAATGGTTTGATGCGACTTATGACTGCGGAAAAAGGTGAGATAACTCCAATGGACAAGTATGTTATGTTTAAGAATAACATTGAGTTATGGTATAATGAAATGAGAGAATATGGTTTGACAGAGCAAGAGATGGAAGTTGTTAAGCCTTACTTCTTAAAGTCACATGGAGTTCCGCCAAGCCAAGAGCAAATGATGAAGATGTTAATGGATCCAGATATATGCGGGTTCACGCTCGCGGAAGCCAACACCGCACGTAAAATAGTTGGTAAGAAGCAGATGAACAAGATTCCCGCATTAAGAGATAAGGTATTAGAGCAAGCTAAGTCTCCATGTCTTGGACATTATATTTGGAAGTGCGGTATTGGTCCTCAGATGGGATATTCGTTCTCTATCATTCATGCTCTTGCATACTCATTCATTGGTTTCCAGACAGTTTATCTTGCAACAAATTGGGATCCGATTTATTGGGATACAGCTTGTCTGATAGTGAATAGTTGTTCAACTGATGAAGAAGATGAAGATGATGATATAATAGATGTTGAGGAAGATGAGAAGGAAGAACAGATTGAAGAAGAGGAAGTAGTTGAAGTTAGTGCAAAGAAGAAGACAAAGACAGTTGATTATGGTAAGAATGCAAAGGCATTGGGTGAAATTATCTCAAACAACATCAAAGTCTCACTAATTGATATTAATAAGTCAAGTCTTCAATTTGAACCTGATGTAGAGAATCAGCAGATATTGTTTGGATTTAGAGCATTGACAGGTGTCAATGTTGATATAATAAAAGAAATAGTAGCAAAGCGTCCATTCGTAAGTCTCACAGATTTTATGAATAGATGTAAGATAAAGAAGCCAGCAATGATCTCATTAATTAAGGCTGGAGCTTTTGATAATCTTGAGGAAGAAGTAAATCTTGCGAAAGATCTTGGCGTCGAGCCACGTATCGCCGCAATGATGTTATATATTTGGAGAGTAAGTGAGCCAAAGACAAACATCAATCTTCAAAGTTTTAATAATCTATTGGATAAAGATTTAGTTCCGAGAGAAGATTTAGATTTTGAGATAAGAGTGTTCCACTTCAATAAAGCGATGAAGTATTTTAAAGAAATTATTGAAGGAACTCCAGTTTATTATTTTGGTCAAAATAATATGTATGACTTTTATGCAAAGTATTTTGATTTAGATCAAGTTATCCAAGTAGGTAGTTATTTTGGCGTACCTCAGAAGTATTGGGATAAGGTCTACACAAAGACAATGGATAAAGCGAGAGAATGGCTGAAAAATAATAAGCAGTTTGTTTTAAATGAAGTTAACTACATGAACTTCAAAGAACTTTGGGATAAATATGCAAGTGGTACAGTAGCAAGTTGGGAAATTGATAGTCTTGGGTTCTACTATCACGAGCATGATTTAGCGAATGTGAATATGAAGAAATATGGTATAGTTGACTATCAGGATCTTCCTGAGACACCAGAAGTTGACTATCACTTCACAAAAGGTAAGTTAAACATCCCGATCTTCAAGACAAGCATCATAATTGGAACAGTAATAGCAAAAGACGATAAGAGATCGACAGTATCAATCTTAACTCCAACAGGAGTTGTAGATGTTAAGTTCTCGAAAGAATATTATGCAAATTATAAGAGACAGATCTCTGAAGTCGGTCCAGATGGTAAGAAGAAGGTTATTGAAAAAGGTTGGTTTAGAAAAGGTGTGCAGATTATGGTCACTGGCTTCCGCAGAGAAGATACATTTGTTGCGAAGTCATATAGTAAGACAGCAACACATCAACTTTATAAGATAACTGAAGTAGATGATAATGGAAATATAAGTTTAGTACACGATAGGAGTAAAGCTGCATGATGACTAAGAAAAAATATCAAGTAATTGCATTGTATGGTGCTAGTGGGTCAGGAAAGGACACTATCCTTAAGTGGATAGTGTCCCACTATCCCAAGATTAATTTAATAGTTAGTTGTACAACCAGACCGCCGCGGGAAGGCGAGGTTGATGGCGTCGATTACCATTTCATAGATGAAGACAAGTTTACAGAACAGGTAATGAATGGTGAGATGTTAGAAGCTACAGAGTTTAGGGGTTGGTTCTATGGAACCCAGGCCTCCGCATTATCTGAAGAGACGGTTAATATTGGAGTCTTCAATCCCGCAGGTTTAATGGCTCTTGAAGAGAATTCCGAGATAGAATTGTTGAAAATCTTTGTAGATGCTTCAGATAAGACAAGAATGTTAAGATGTTTGAACAGAGAGAAGAATCCTAATGTGGATGAAATCGTTCGTAGATATCAGACAGATAAAAAAGATTTGAAGGAATACTTTGCAGAGACAGATATAATGGACAGAGGTTATTATCTGGATAATGATAATCTGGATCTAGATCGTTTAAGTGTAACAACATTCGAGAACATCATGGACGATTGGGCAACTTTGTTTAAACTCCTTCGTTGATTTTTGATATAATATGTTACAAAAAAATCCTTAACATAATAATACTTAGGAGGTAGACAATGATTAAAAAAAGAGATGGTCGTGAAGTACAATACGATCCCGAAAAAATCAAATCAGCTGTATTAAAAGCCTTTATGGCAGTGGACAAGAAAGTTACACCTTATGCTTTAGAGAAAGCAGATAATATTGCAGATTATGTAACTACAATTTACAATGAGAAAATTAAATTAGGTGGAAACCTTACAGTTGAAGAAACACAAGATTTAGTTGAACATGGTCTTATGGCGTGTAAGAGAAAAGATGTAGCAAGAGCTTACATCACTTATAGAAACCAAAGAACCGCAGAGCGTGAACGTAGAAACAAGACAATGCAGATAGCCAAAAATAATCTAACAAAAGGCAATGATGATAAGCAGAATGCCAATGTAGATGCTCATTCATTTGGCGGCAGGGTTGGAGAAGCGATCTCCGCAGTTGAAAAGCAAATTGCACTGGATGAATATGTAAGTCCTAAGGCTAGATATAATCATTTACATAATATTGTTTATATCCATGACCTTGATGCTTATGTAGTTGGTTCACATAACTGTTTAACTATTCCTTTTGATGATTTGTTAGCTAATGGTTTTAACACCAGACAAACAGATGTTCGTCCGGCAAACTCAATTAACACAGCATTTCAGTTAGTAGCTGTAATCTTCCAGTTACAGAGCTTACAGCAGTTTGGAGGCGTTTCCGCAAGCCACTTAGATTGGACAATGGTTCCTTATGTTAGAAAGAGCTTTTGGAAACATATGTTAGATGGTTTTGAATTTATGTATGAAGTACCTCATCAATATCATGGAGGTTCTGCATATAATGACCATTATGATGAAATAAAAGAATGGTTAACAAAAGCAAAAGAAGATAATCTTCCAATGCAAGAAGGAAAGAATATTGATTGTCATAAAGTTTGGAGTTACGCATTAAAAATGACTCAGAGAGAGTTAGACCAGGCTGTTGAAGGAATGTATCACAATCTTAATACACTTCAGTCACGTAGCGGAAATCAGTTGCCTTTCACTTCAATTAATTATGGTAGTTGTACGTTACCTGAAGGCAGAATGGTTATTAAATCTTTGTTAGATGGATGCAAGAAAGGTGTAGGTAAGTTCCACAGAACTTCTATCTTCCCTTGCGGTATCTTCCAGTTAGGTAAGGGAATCAATAGAAAGCCTGGAGATCCTAACTATGATTTATATAGATATGCACTTGAAGTAACCGGACAGAGAATTTATCCTAACTATGCAAATCTTGATTGGAGCGGCAATGCTGGATATGACAAGAATGACCCTAGAACATATTTTAGTACCATGGGTTGTAGAACAGCTAATGGCTGGGATATTAATGGTCTTGGGCAGCAGAAGGATGGTCGTGGAAACATTTGTCCTGTAACTATTATTCTTCCAACAGTCGCTATGTTAGCTCAGGAAGAAGTTATGGAATCGAATGGAGATCCAACTGAGGAAAAAATCGTGAACAAATTTATGGAATTACTTGATGAATATATTCACGATGCAAAAGACTCACTAATCGAAAGATTTGAGTGGATATGCTGCCAGAACCCGGCTTCCGCAAAGTTTATGTATGAGAACCATACAATGGCTGGTTATGATGGAAAAGATATACGTTCCGCACTTAAGCATGGAACTTTAGCTCTTGGTCAGTTAGGTTTAGCAGAATGTTTACAGATCTTAGTTGGTTGTGACCATACTGAATCAAAAGGTATGGAATTAGCTAAGAAAATTGAAGGCTTATTCAAAAAGAGATGTGCGGAATTTAAAGAAGAATATAAATTGAACTTTGGTGTTTACTACACTCCCGCAGAAAACTTATGTTATACAGCTATGACTAAGTTCAAGGAGACTTATGGAGTAATACCTAATGTATCAGATAGAAGTTATTTCACTAACTCAATGCACGTACCTGTATGGAAGAAGATGTCAGCATTCGATAAGATTGATATCGAATCTCAGTTAACTCCTTTTAGTTCTGCGGGTTGTATTACTTATGTTGAGTTAGATAGTTCTGTAAAGAATAATGTAGAAGCTCTTGAGCAGATGGTTAATTATGCTATGGATAAGGACATTCCTTACTTTGCATTAAACACTTGTCCTGACACTTGTCTTGATTGCGGCTACACCGATGAATTTGAAGGTGATACTTGTCCGGAATGCGGAAGCAAGAATATTCAAAGATTAAGAAGAGTAACAGGATATTTAACCGGTAACTATAGAACAGCCTTTAACCAAGGTAAGCAAGATGAGACAGATGAGAGAGTAAAACACACAGGTATAGAATATGAGATATGCTAATTTAATAACTGAAGATTGCGTGAATGGAGAGGGAGTTTGTGTCTCCCTCTTCATGCAAGGCTGTCACTTCCATTGTCCGGGATGCCATAATCCTGAGACTTGGGACTTTAATGGTGGCAAAGAGGTTGATATTGACGACCTAATTGCAGCAATAGTAACCGCAATTAGTAGGAATAAAATACAGAGAAACTTTTCAATACTTGGCGGCGAACCACTCGCGCCAGAGAACATACATGATACTGCAACAATTGTTCAAGCAGTTCGTTTAGTTTATCCTAACATTAAGATATTCGTCTGGACAGGTTATGAACCTGAAGAATTGCCAGATAATAATGATATGCAAAGAATAAAAGAAAATATTAATAAGTTAATTACAGGTAGATTTAAGATAGAAGAACGAGATATCTCGCTTCCACTAAGGGGTTCCCGCAATCAGCAAATAATTGACTTTTGAAAAAATTTTTGTTATAATATTATTAGAAAATAAGAAAGGAATAAAAATATGTCAGAAACAAAGATAATAGAAACTCCAGCTTCAAATGTTGATGAAGAACTTCAAATATCGAATTTTTCTACATATGAAGCAAATAAAATGTTGATTGCACAAAATGGAAAGCCGATATCTAAATTAAAGCTAAATACTACTATTGGTGATATGGCTGTTCGTTTTAGAAAATGGGTTTGGGATAACAAGTGTAAATATTTTATGTTATTATGTAAAGATCGTAGCGATTATACTTTATTTAATATTGTTGATAGTAATTTTGATATGCAAGAGTTAAAATCTGCATTAAAAGATTGCTTTGTTAATCGTGGCGATGTTTATGATATTCATTATGAGAAGAATACCGATGCTTATGAAATTTGGTTAAAGATTGAAGATGAGTTTTATGCTTATTACTTATTCCCTTATGATATAGGCGTAATCGAGATAGGAGCTGTAAATGGATAAAGAAGTAAAAATTGTTATAAATAATCCTATGTTTGTTGCTAATGGCAAGAGTATAACAGTTCTATTTGGAGATGGCGAGACTGCTGAATTCCAAGGAGCTAGTCCCGCAACTGTTTTATACTTATCTAATAAATATGATGTAGGTAAGATTTATATCAAAGGAAATAAATTATATAATAAGAAACTTGTAAAAGAAATTCAAGAGGAAGAAAATCTAACATACAGAGATCATATACTGGAGTTTGAATTTATTAAATAAGGAGAATAAAATGGGAAAGTATTTAATTAAAGTTACTGAAGAATATCGTGCTGATACTGAGGCGGAGGCTGATGAAATCCTAAAGGCTGCCCGCGAGGATGAAATGTATGAGATCAAGAAATCTACAAAAACTAAGAAAGAAGCAAAAGCTAAAGGTGAAGTTGTAGATGAATGGTTTAATGTAAGTATCACGAAAATTTTTGATAGCGAAAAGGAGCCGACAGGCACCGCCCGCATCTTATATGATTTGAAAGGAGATTCCGCATTCTAATGATTAGACTTAAGAGATTATCAGAAACAGCCCAGCTTCCTACGAGAGGAACCCGGGATGCCGCAGGCTTAGATTTATATGCAGATATTAAAGAAGAAGTTATTATTCATCCCGGTGAGAGAGTTCCGATTTCAACCGGTTGGGCTATGCAGATTCCTTACGGTTGCGCAGGATACATTTTTGCTAGGTCAGGTAAGGCTTGTAAGCAGGGTATCCGCCCAAGTAACTGTGTTGGCGTTATAGACCCCGACTACCGCGGAGAAGTCGTAGTTAACCTTACTTGCGATGATAATGATCCGCAGAAGGTTGTACCCGGAGAGCGAATCGCGCAGTTAATTGTTCTGCATCATGAGATGATGCCTGTTGAAGAAGTTGATCATCTGGACCCGACTGAGCGTGGAGATGGCGGTTTTGGCTCAACGGGACAGTTTTGATAAAATATATACACCCTCCTGTAAATACAGCACCTAAAGGTGCTGTATTTTTTTTGTCTAAAATTTGACAATTTAAAAAATTTTTGTTATACTTTAGATAGAGAATGAAGAAAGGAGAATGAGGTTGCGGCAGTCAAGGTTAATGGCGCCATAGACCTCGGTTCGCGCATGTTTTTGAGTTTAGATATGAGCACTACAAGCACTGGTTGGTGCGTGTGGGAGAATAATAGGATTAAGGAATATGGCTGTATAGTAGCAGATAAGGGATTGCCGCTAAATATAAGAATACATAAGATGTGGACAGGGATTGCGCAAATACTGGAGAAGTATCCCGCAATAAATAGAGTAGTGGTGGAAGACCCCCTTCCCCGCACAAGTAAGACTACTAATGAAGCTACTTATAGAGCATTGAATTGGTTACAAGGATATGTAGGAGTTATGCTGAAGGATAGTGGAATTAAAGATATGGAGTTTGTTTTTCCTAATACGTGGAGAAGTAAAGTGGGAATTAAAACAGGACAACGTACTCGTGAGCGGCTGAAAGCCGCAGATATGGCATGGGTTAAAAATCAGTTTGGGATTGATGTGAATGATGACGTTGCTGATGCTATTGGGATTGGTTATTCATCGATTGATTCAGCTTTTTAACGTAATTGGAATCGCACACGTAGGTGTGATATTTTAAGACCGGATTGTAGAAGATCCGGTCTTATTTTTTTTTGCCCATTAAAACGTTTTTCGATTCCATTTTTACTTTCCATACTTGGATTGGGCAGGCGAAATCGATTTTCAATTCCATTTTCAAAAAATCACACAATACACCCCCCCACACATTTTGTTTTTCATTACTGTCTGAAGATTTTACTTTTTGAATTCAATCACTTTTTTTCAACACCCCCCATTTTTGGCTCGCCGCGCGCGTGCGTTGCGGCGAGCTTTTGCGTTCACTGGCAGAGCCAGGACTTTTTTGCTCCGAGCGACAGAAAGCAAAAAACTTTACCTGGATCCTGGTATTGTGCAACTTGCACAAAAAACTTTTTTATTTTTGTGCAGTTTGCCTATTGCATTCTACGGTAGATGTGGTATAATAGTATCATCAAGAGAGGGAAAGAGAGGTACACACTATGAAGAAGTACACAGTAAGGATTTTCGATGGCACTAACACTTGGCTTTACACCACAGAGGCTACTGATATCTTCAGAGCAGAGAACAAGATTATCGCCTACCATTCGGCATTCGGCAGAGATGTGGTAAAGGTTACTACCACAGAGATTAGATAAAAAAATTTAAAAAAGGGGTTGACAACCTCAACCCCTTGTGGTATAATAGTATCAGAAAGTAAGAGAGAGGTACACAAAATGAAAAAGATGATTAACGCAGACGAGTTTTTCAAGAGCCTTGGTTTCACTAAGAAAACTGTTTACTATGTGATAGTATTCACCAACTTTATGCAGAGTGCTGTTCAGTATGCTACCAAAGAGGACGCTGAAAAGGCTGTTTGGGAAGTCTACCACAACAAGCACATTTGGGGTATTGAGCGTAGAGAGAGATGGGATTAAAAAAATCCCATCTTCCCAAAAAAAGTTGTTGACAAAATGGTAAAAGCGTGATATAATAAATACATCAAAAGAAGAGAGGTAAACAAAATGGCAAAATTCATCATCTACACTAACACAAAAGACTTCGAGGGAAACAATGTTCAGAACCCCTACTATGTTGAGGGCGTTGAGGGTGCTTGGAACCTTTACTCTTACTTGGCTGACGCATTCGAGAGCGTTGACCTTGTAGACGCTGAGACAGGCGAAGTAATCGAGAGTACAGACGAGAGCTTCTGGGCAAGCAAGAACGGAATCGAGTACGAGGAAACCGAGGACGGCTATCTGCTCACCATTCCTGCAAACCTATCAGACGAGGACTTTAACAAGGTTATCACTATGGTACTGGGCAAGTAATTGCCCAGTTTTTTGTTTTGGCTGCGCGCGTGCGGCCGGCGCGCGCAGTTTGAGGCACTGGCAGAGGCCTCTGGAGTTTCTGGATCCGACTGGAATTGTCAGACAATTAAGCCTAAATTCCTGAAAAATCTAACACTAATTAGTTAAAAAAGTGCTTGACATTTTGGTTTTTTGGGTGTATAATAAAGACACAAAGAGAGAGAGAGAGGTACACATTATGATTAACATTAGGTCACTTAAAAAGTTAGCAAACAACGACGGTTTAACACTCAAGAACGGTAACAAGGTCACCTATAAGACAGGTTATCAGGTAGCAACAGAGGGTATCGAAACAACAGATATGAAAGTTGCTATGAAGTCAATCAAGGCATACGGCGGAAACTGTGGAATCTGGTTTGCAGATGGTATTTGGTACATAGACAAGAGCCACAGAGTAAACACAAAAAGAGAAGCCCTTACAGTTGGCAAGGCTCACAATCAGATTTCGGTTCTGAAGTGGTCGGATATGAGTTTGGTGTACTGCTGATGCAGTAATAAATCACAGGGCAGGCTGAAAGGTTTTCCTCCTTCGGTCTGCCCGTTTCGATTGTCTTTTTGGCTCAGCGCGGCCGGGCGTCGCGCTGAGTTTTCAGACTTGAGTGAATATTCAGACAATTTCGAGATCCGCTTGGAATTGTCAGACAATTTAAGTAAAATTCCTGAAATGTTCCACAGCTTTGGGCAAAAAAACTCTTGACTTTCTGATTTTTTGGGTGTATAATATAGACACAGAGAGAGAAAGAGAGGTACAAACTATGATTAAGTATTTAGTATTCGATATGGACGGAACAATCGCAGACCTTTATGGTGTAGAGAATTGGTTACAGATGTTAAGGGCAGAGGACAGCACACCATACGCTATCGCAAAGCCACTCTATGATATGGACACTTTAAACACCATACTTGAAGAATTAAAGGCTTTCGGTTATCGTGTAGTAGTAACCACTTGGTTAGCAAATGGAAGTAGCAACGCATATAGTAAGGAAGTTGCAAGAGTAAAGAAGGAATGGTTAGACAAGTGGGGTTTTCCTTACGATAGATACTATCCCGTAGCATACGGAACACCTAAACAGAATGTAACAAGAGGTAAAGCAGAATATCAGATACTCTTTGATGATAATGATGATGTTCGTGCTGAGTGGGATTTAGGATATAGCGTAGACGCTAAAGGTAATATCTTAAAGGCTCTGACAGACCTTTTGGTAGACCTTATAGAAAATGCGTGAGGGGGTGTAAGTTATGACCGAAAAGAATATGAAAAAGGAGAGAGCAAAAGCCCAACGGGTTCTGTGGGACATGAACCTCGGAATCCGCACCCACAAAGACGCAAAACACCCGTCAAGAGCAGACTTAAAAAGAGAAATAAGAAAGGAGTGGTGACTATGACCACATTGGAAATCATTTTAATCTGTGTAGTTGTTTGGTTGGTTGGAATGGTGGTTTGTCTAATAATAGATAATTCAGCTACGGGAAATTCCCTTGCAGAAATAATAGTCTGTTCGCTATTGTGGTTTATTATTGTCCCATTCAATCCCATCATTTCAGCAATTTGGAAAGCAAAATATTGCAAAAACCTAAAGCGTAAGAAATAAAGAGAGGGCGGAAGCCCTCTCTCTCTTTTTGGCTCGTCGGTGCCGCCCGCGCCGACGAGTTTTTAGCATTGTGGATATTGTCTGACAATTTCGGCTTGGATCGTGAATTATCTGACAATTTAGCTGAAATTCCCAAAAAGTTAGACTTGCATTTTGTTATGTTCTGTGGTATAATCTAATTACAGTAAAGGAAGGGAACACAAGCACAAAAAAGAAAAATAAAAAAATTAAAAAAAGTGCTTGACAAACCTAAAAAACTGTGATATAATAAATACATCAAAGAGAGAAAGAGAGGTAGCAATTATGACAACAGTTGCTTATTCAGTAGGAAATTGGTTTACCACCACAAGTTATTCACAGGCTTTAGTTAAGAGTAAGGAACTTAATAAGCCACTTGTTAGACACTATATCCCTATCCCCGAAACCCCTGCACTTGACGAGAGGGCAAAGGCTTTAAGAGATAAGAGAGTACAGGCAAGGAAAGAGAGAATGGGGTGGGCTTGACACCTACCCCCTCTAAATAAAAACAAATCACACTAAAAAAGGAGAAAAAAAGATGAAGATTTCAGTTATGGCAAACGGAATGGTTAAGGTTGAGGGTGCAACACTTGCAGAGGAAGTTGAGATGAGAAACAAGTTACAGTCACAGGGAAAGACCTGTACCCCTATCGAGTATGAGGGTTCTTTACAGGCTTGTCTTAATTGGATTATGGGCAAGTCCGAGAGCGAACTCGATGAGGTCAAGGATAATGACGAGGACGATGATATTTATATTCTCGAGGACGAGGACGGACAGGAACTCGAAATTGAGATTAATGAGGTAGTTGACTACATCAAAGATGAGTACGAACTGGACGACCTTGATTATTCAGATGTAGAGGAAGCCGTTCAGAATTACCTTTGGGAGCGTCCCGAAATCTCAGAAGACGACTTCTACTACTTGCTTGAATCAACAAATCAGGTTGAGGAACTGACCGACAAGGTTTACGACCGCCTGTGATAAATAGCTACTCAAAGCGAGCCGAGAGGTGAAAGCCTTTCGGCTCGTGGCGTGCGGCCGCCGCCACGAGTTTTTCAGAATATTCAGACAATTCGCCTATTTTGATCCGAATTGTGCAACTTTTTCAATTTAATAAAAATATCCCAAAAAGTGCTTGACATTTTAATTATTTAGGTGTATAATAAATACATCAAAGAGAGAGAGGTAAAGAACTATGAAAGAGAAAATGATTGAAAATGCACAATATCTTGTATTTATCCTTTTGATTTTAGGTCAGGTCACAATAGGCAAGTCTTATATAGTAGGTCAGAGTATCTACTTATTCGCAAACATTATCAGTATCACAAGATGTTTCCTTTTATCAAGACCGACTGCTGATAAAGTAAAGGATATGGGCTGTACGGTTGTTACAATAGGTTGTTTAGCAACTACATTCATTTAAGGGGGTAGAAATATGCTAACAGTTGAAGATGCTTTCGCTAATGACGGAATAGGATTTTATTCTAATATTGAAACAAAAGATACAGTTTTAGAATTATGGGGAGCAAGTACAAAACACCCAGATGTCAGTTTTAGTTTTAGTGCATACAAAGATAGATGTGAATGGTTAACTAATGAATGGTTGATTTTTCAGTGGTTAGTGTATTGTGCAAGTAAATTGTCCTTCCCTTCTACTACATTACAGGTAGTTGAATTTGCACAGTTATATTACTTAATGTTAGAAAAGAATAAAAATAAGGGGGACTGAATTATGACAGTAGAATATTTCTCACTAAATGCTGGAACAATAGCAAAAGCAACTGTTCCGCAAGATTTGGTTGATGATTTACAGAACATCTATTCAGCAAACAAAAGTCAGTTAGAAAAAATGGGTATCAAGAATTTTGAAGATTATGTAAAAACAGTTTACAGTTTCAATGCTTAAAGGGGGATAAAAAATGTTAACACTTACTATTGGTTTATTGATTTTATCAGCAAATGGAATTATCGTTCCCACTTCTGCGTGGGTTGTTTATGCAATCGGTTGGGTGTGCGTTTTTGTAAAAGCAGGAATCGAAACAGCCCAAAAGCAAAAGGTAAAAGAAGAGGAAATGTGGCGAAAATTACTTGACAAATAACAGAGGTTCGTCTCTCTCTTTGGGGTTCTCATGTGCGGGAACCCCTCTTTTTGGCTCCGCGGCGCCGCAGGTGTCGCGGAGTTTTCAGACAATTCAGACAGTTCGCACATTTTCCGCATCGGATCAGAGTTGTCTGACAATTAGACCGAATTCCCGAAAAAGTAATACAGCTTGAGGCAAAAAAACTGTTGACTTTTGCGTTTTTTGGGTGTATAATTACATTACAAGGTAAGGAAAAAAGGTTGTTGAGCCGATAAAAAAAAGTTGAAAAAAGTTAAAAAAACGCTTGACAAATTCCAAAACCTATGATATAATAAATACACAAGATAAGGAAAGCGTCTTAAATGAAACTACACACTCACCGATAAGAAGTCCTTGCAAGGCTATCGAGTGCAAAGGTAGGGCAGACAATTTCGGACTTTGTGGAAAAGTCGGTAATCAATCCACATACAACTTAATATGGCTTGATAGTCCCAAACTATCACACTACTAAAATAATCAAAGAAAGAGGTGCTTTAAATGAAGGACATCACTAAGGCTCAGGTTTACGCAACTGTTAAGGACATCATCGCAAAGGGTAATACCGAGGGTGTATCAGAAGAAATGCTCACCGCTATCACCGAGCGTATGGATAAGGACATCGAGCAGGCTTCCAAGAAGTCATCTGGTAGCAAGAAGCCCACCGAGAACGACATTCTCAACGGCAACATTCAGGATAAGATTGTCGCTATCCTTTCCGAGAACGGCACTATGGTCTACGCTGACTTCGTAAAGGCAGTACAGGGCGAGTTCCCCGACCTTGAGATTTCAGCACAGAAGGTCACCGCAAATGTGACCAAGCTCAAGGACACTGTTGCCAAGTTCGAGGACGGCAAGGGTAAGTCCAAGAAGTTATACATCAAGTTGGCTTGATAGCCAACCTACCCTATGGGGCAGAGAGAAATCTCTGCTCCTTTTTGTTTTTGGCTCGGCGGGCGCAGCCGATTCGCCGAGTTTTCAGAATTGTCAGACAATTCCAGCATTTTTGGGTGAATTGTGGAACTTTTTACAAACAGGTCTATTTTCCTAAAAAAACCTTGACTTTTGGCTCTTTTGGGTGTATAATCATAATTGTCAAGGGGAGATGAGTTAGTCAAGCCAATAAAAAAAGTTGAAAAAAATAAAAAAAGTGCTTGACAAACCCACAAACCTATGGTATAATAAATACATCAAATAAAGAAAGAGAGAGGTAAACAAAATGGCACTTGACTATTATCAGAAAAGAGATTTGGACAGAATGATTGAGGGTAAAATCAATTCCCTTATCGGACAGACTTTTGAGTTAAAGGACTTTGCACAGGATTGTACGAATATCAATGTTCCTTTTAACGCTAACTCTATATATGCTTCTTTAATGAGAAGAATGAGGTGGCATAGAGAGTATAGCCTTGTTTCTGAAGATGTAAAGAGAGGTAGAACTACTGTAAGAGTTTGGAGTATAAAACCCCCTGCTCATCTGTTCACTGACGATAACACCTTTACAAAGGAAAGAAATATCTTGACCTTTGGTTGCAATAAGGAACTCACCTATGACTTTACGACAGGCAAGTTTTCATTTGACCTTAATAATGATTGTAAGATGTCAGGTGGTGGTTATAACTACTTACTTGGTAACACTAAGATTGTCGTAAAAATGTTAAAATATGAGTGGCTGTTTAATTACTGTAACAATCTTATAGTTATATGCAACATATACGACCATTGTAGCGAGGATATGTATAAGGCTATGCCTAAAGACTTTATTAAGAATTTCGGCAACGAAGTAACTTATGAAAACTTACAGGAAGCCTACTACTTTGCAAAGTATGGCAAGTTCTATAAGATAGCAAGAAAACTTATGGATTATACTTGCGATACGAATGCTATGGAATTTTTGTTTGACAAAAATGGTGGTTTTGGTTCTTATGTATCACTTGTGAAGAATAGCGTTTTGAATGGTGTTCTCACTGATTATAGACAGAGATGTTGTAACCTTGCAGGGATTTATTGGAGAGTAGTAAAAGAAAAGAATATTCCCTACACTCTTGACCTTAACAGAGATTTCGACCATAACTATGAACAGTTAAAAGCAATCGAAGATAAGGAAAAGAACGAGAAATTAGCAAGTAAGTTGCAGAGATTAAACTTCATCAACGGAATGACCTTTGATGAGTATATCGTGGTAGTTCCTCAGAGTGCCGAAGAAAAGATTGACGAGGGAAAACAGCAAAACAACTGTGTTGGTCACTACTATGACGATAGTATCCTTGACGACCGTAACCTCATCTACTTCTTACGCAAGGTCGCAAACCCCAAGAAGTCCTATATGACTTGTAGATATCAAATAAGTTATTCAGAAACAGTTGAGTATAGGCTCAAAAATAACGAGAGCGTTTATGATGCCCGAGAAGTTGCAATTCTTCGTCAGATTGACGCAATCATCAAGACAAATCTTAAATGATTTGCCTTATCCCCCGACATTATGAGAGGTGGCTAATGCTACCTCTCTCTTTTTTTGGCTCGTCGGCGCCGCAGGTGTCGACGAGTTTTCTGAATATTCTGAATTGTCTGACAATTTTGCGAGCGGATCCGAATTTTCTGACAATGGGTAAAAAAATCCCAAAAAGTCGCACTTGACTTCTTTAAAAAATTGTGATATAATTTACTTACAAGATAAGGAAAGGCACACAATCTGCCAACAGAAAAAAACTTAAAAAAAGTTAAAAAAACTGTTGACAAACTTCAAAAAGTATGATATAATAAATACACAAGATAAGGAAAGACAAAAGTCAAGAACAAAAAAAATAAAAAAAATAAAAAAAAGTGCTTGACAAACAAAAGAAAATGTGTTATAATTATCTTGTAAGAAACAAAGAAACCAATAAAAAATCACAAAGAAAGAGGTGCTTGAAATGAGCGAGAAGAATGAGAAGAAACTCACAAAAAAGGAAATCTATGAAATCGTTACTAATGTGTTCGAGGGCAAGGTGCAGGTTGCCGATATTTCGGCTGATACTGTATCAGAGGTACTTGCAAGAATGAGCAAGGATACCGAACTTGCAAGCAAGGTCGGAACTAAAAAGGAAACCGAGAACGACCGTCTTAACAAGGATATTCAGAACACTATCGTGGCTATCCTTACCGAAAAGGGTACTATGGTATATGCTGACCTTGTAAAAGAGGTACAGGCTGTATATGAGGGTGTTTCAGCACAGAAAGTTACAGCCAATGTAACAAAGATTAAAGACCTTGTCGAGAAGTTTGAAGACGGAAAAGGCAAGGCAAAGAAACTCTACATCAAGTTAGTCTGATGTAGAGAGAGGGTAACCCATACATAACTGGTGCTATGGGTGAGAGGTTCATAGGGGGTTCAACTCCCCCTCCCTCTAAGTCGGAGATGTTGATAGGTATAGATACTTCACTCCCTCCAATGATTGTTTTATCTTGTAGATGATGCCAAGTGCCACTCATCGTTTTATACAAGTGTAAAACTATATTTGGTAAACAAAGGAATTGGGCTATACCCACGACCTGATGATGTCAGTTCAAAACTCATCACTCTCTCTGCTCCAAGAGGTTGCAAACTCTTGGAGTTTTTTGTTTTTGGCTCGACGCGCCCGCAGGTTGCGTCGAGTTTTTGGAATTGAGTGAATATTCTGACAATTTTCGTGCGGGATTGGAGATGTCTGGCGCTTTACACCAAATCCCGCAATAATCTAACACTTTTGAGCAAATTTGTGCTTGATTTTTTGGAAAAGATGTGATATAATTCTATTACAAGGTGAGGGAAGCAAATGCTGAACAAAAAACTTAGAAAAAAAAGTTAAAAAAATGGTTGACAAACCAAAAAATCTGTGATATAATAATTACAGAAACAAAGAGAGAGGTGATTAAATGAATGCCGTTGAACTTAAAAATCTTGATAGACTTCAGAAGTCTATGACTTCCTTGCTTAAAGGCTTTGGTATTTCAAGCGTGGAGTTAGGTAATGAATATGCTTATTACTTTATAAGTGAAAGTGTTACATTTAAACTGACCTATACTTTGGTAGATAGTTGGTTTGATGAATTTGTTTCAAAGCGTTTCCATATTGCTATTGATGATATGTGCGACAGTTTTATTCTTTCACTTTTGCACGAGGTCGGTCATCATATAACAGGTGATGATATCCCAGACGATATACAGACCGACATAGACAAAAAGAAAGATAAGTATCAAAAATGGATAGATAAAAAGTTTATGCCGAAGTTCTTATGCAAGAAAATAGAGTTTGAATACTTCACTTTATTTGATGAACTTATGGCTACAAGATGGGCAGTATGGTATTACAGAAACCACCCTAAAGAAGTTAAAGAAATGAAACTAAAAGCACAATCAGCACTTCATAGATTTTATGCTGACAACAATGTAACTAATGATTAAGAGGTGGGGCGAAAGCCCCTACCTCTCTCAAAAAATAAAGGAGAATAAAAATGGCTAAGATATCAGCAAAAAGACACGTAACTATTGAATTATCAGAGGAAGATTGGAATAAGATTGAAGAAGTCTATGATATGATAGACCGTATCAGCAACGAACTTGCAGACATTGGTCTTGAATTAGATAGCCCCGAAGTCAGTTTTAAAGGTTTCAGTGAGGAGTATGCTATCGGTGAGCATTTACAATCTGTCTACTATGCTATTGACGAACTAAATTGCGAGAGGTCAGGTCTATATTGATTTTAAAGGGGTGGTACTTTGTACCACCTCTCTTTTTTTGACCACGCGGCGCCGCAGGTGTCGCGTGGTTTTGGCATTGTCAGAATAGTCTGACAATTTGTAAATCGGATCCGAATTGTCAGACAATTTACTTAAAAATCCCAAAAAGTTAGACTTGACTTTTAGTAACTTGTGTGCTATAATTTACTTACAAGGTTAGGGAAGGGCGCAAACAACCAAATAAAAAAACTTAAAAAAAGTTAAAAAAAGTGCTTGACAACCTTACTAATCTATGATATAATAAATACATCAAATGAAAGAGAGGTAGCAACATTGGAAGGAATTGTTAAAATTGACCGTAGAAGAAACTATTTAATAGTTCTTGATACGGAAACTTGTAACACACCCAAAGACGACAAAGGACAACTTGATACATCAAGTGGTTTGGTGTACGATATAGGGTGGGCTGTAGTTGATAAGTGGGGAAATGTATATCTCACAAGAAGTTTTATCATTAGAGAAATCTTTAAGGATAAAGAGCTTATGGACAGTGCTTACTATAGACAGAAAGTTCCAAAGTATGAGGAAGATATAAAGTCAGGAACGAGAATTGTAGTTGATTGGTATCAGGCTATAATGTGTTTGAGGACAGATATGGAAATGTTTGAAACAAACATAGTGATTGCTCATAACGCACCTTTTGATTATAGGGTTATGAATAGCACAGAGAGATACTTAACAAAAAGCAAGTACAGATATGCACTCCCTTATGGCACAGAGGTATGGGATAGCGTAAAGATGGCAACGGACACAATCGGTCAGCAGAAAACTTATAGAAAGTTTTGCGAAGAAAATGGATTTATGACAAAACATAAAGTTCCAAGACCGAAAATGACTGCTGAGGTACTCACAAAATTCTTCAATGGAGATTTAGAGTATACTGAAGAACATACGGCACTCGAAGATGTGCTGATTGAAAAAGAAATTGTAGCAAGATGTTATAGAACACATAAACCTATGAGAAAAAGAGCGTGGGGCGACTAAGCCCCACGCAGATAGGAGCGAAAAATGACAGTTAAAGACAACCTTATAAGACTTAGTTTAGAGGAATCAACTCTTTTATGCCAGGCAGAAGTTTTACTTAGCCAAATACTCAATACCTACGAAGAAGAGGGTATGACAGGGGAAGTGCTTACAAGTTGTGACGGATTGCCATATTTAATGGAAAATGTAGATGATGCTTGGCAAGCACTCTATAAATTAAATGTAGAAACGGGGGAAGAAAATGGAACTACTGATAACTGATTATGCTTATGTAGATGAGTACATCATCGCTGACGATATAATAAACAACTGCACAGCCCCTTTTACTAAAGATGAGATACTTATTCAGATAGATGAGTATATAGACTGTGAGGAAGAAAGCTCTTTAGTACATTATTTAACCGATAATCAGATAGACTTGATTTATGACAGAGTG
>JAEEGL014509726.1_pt1 | contig 38157 bp, 33 predicted proteins | sample 9134231 | NCBI WGS metagenome assembly JAEEGL01 (sample SAMN16246548, study PRJNA631951) | gut metagenome | biome: gut microbiome; feature: rumen; material: fiber-attached | host: Bos | place: Iran: Karaj | collected 2018-10
GTGGGTATAATGTCCTGGGGTGGCGGTTATGTGCATTATATTGCTATTATGCTTGGCGGAATAATTGCGCCCAATATGTATATTAAGGGTAAGTATGTATGGGCATTTGTATTCGCATACTTGAGTGTGTCTACATATCAATGCTATTTTGCTACCTTTATGCTATATACAGCAACAATTATCTATATACGGAGTAAAGGGGTACTTACTAGAGAAGTGATCAAAGAGTATATTAGAATATTTGTGATTACACTCTTCTCCGGGGCAGTACCATTATTTATTTCTCATATTATCTCACATTATACAGAGCATAGTGCAGTATATGGAGTGGTGAGGCTTGTAGATGGCGATGTAACAAACGGATACTCCTTTGCTGATAGAGTGCGCGATCTGTTAGTGAATTATGCAGTTCTGGTAGGTTTTACATATGGAATGCTTCCTCCGTTGATTGTAGTGATTGCGCTTATGGCGGTGGCTCTCTTTGTGTACAGATCAATGAGAAATGACGGCAATTACAAAAGTAGATTCATGTATTATGCAATTGTATCTGTAGTATTGATCAACATTCCGTTCGGGATACTTCTCATAATGAATCGTGTATATATGCCGCAGAGAATTATGGCTAATTATTTTATTGCCGTGGCTATGATTCTGATCATATCCTACAGTCATATTTCTGATCAGAAGAATCGCAAAATGCTGACAAGTATGAGTATAGGACTTTTACTTATACTAGTTGTAGGTACTCATATTACGATCACGGATTATAATATCTCAATGGCTTTGACAAAGGAAAATATGGCCGAAATACAAACGGTTATAGATACATATGAAGAGGATAATGATACCAGCATAGAAAATGTAGCATATTATATTATGCCGGATTCTTTGGGGGGTTATACGTATGAGAGATATCTTCACAGGCATTATCTTGGCTATAGTTTTATGGAGAAAGTTACGCATAGGGACTATAGCGCAGTAGAAGCATTGGAAGTATTTGGAGGACGTCGATATAATAAAATGAAAATGTCGGACGAAGATTTTGAAAAGATCTTTGGCGAATTAAAGGCATCAGATGTATTTAATCCTATGAAACAGTTGGTATTTGAGGGTGATACATTGTATTGGGCGATAGAGTAGAGCGGCATGAACAGATATCTGGTGATTATAACTGATGATATGAATAATGGTGAGTGGCTAACGGATGAGATGCGATATCATTACCAGATGGGCTATGACAGGATATACTGTTTTAATACTGCTACAGATATTATGATCGCAGATGACGTGTCTGATATTGCGGAGTGCAGATGCCTTAGATATTCTCGAGTTAGGTTACTTCCGAGACTGTTGGCTGCTACATTTAGTCATGAATACAGAGAAGAAAAAAGAAGCGTGGCAGACACTGTGGAAAAGAAAAAAAGTGCCCTGTGGATGTATGCTTTTGCACTGTTATATAGATCGATAATACGGAGAGAATTAAGTAGGAATGGGGTAAGCAGGAATGATAGCATAGTTTTTTACTCCTATTGGATGTCTGTACAGTCGCTTACTGCGGTGCTACTAAAAAATCTGTACAGGAATTCTGTATGCGTGACACGATGTCACAATGTGGATGTTTACCCGGGAAGAACGAGACTTGGATATATAGAATATCAGAATTATCTCGCAGAACAAAATGATCATATTTTTCCTATATCGGTTGATGGGGCAGATGCGATTCAAAAGCTGCTTAAAATTGACGGATGTGATAAAGGTTGTATCGATCGCAAGGTAGTTGTCAGCAGATTGGGGTGCAAACCCATAAATCGAGATATACGCGTAAGAGACGAGGAAGTATTTCACATAATAACCTGCTCTACTGTTACTCCGGTAAAAAGGGTTGAACTTGTTATTGATATCCTTAATGAGATAAAGGATGTCAGAATAGAATGGAACCATTACGGAGATGGCATATTACGGGAGGAATTGATCGATAAGACTAAGGGCCTAAATAGCAATATTACTTTTGTGTTCCATGGCAGAGTACCACATGAAGAGATTTTGACACGGTTTGCATCTGGAGAGGATGATCTGTTGCTTAATGTCAGTAGTTTCGAAGGCGTTCCTGTATCCATTATGGAGGCATATTCTTCCGGACTTCCGGTTGTGGCGACTGATGTTGGTGGAGTAAGGGAGATCCTTACAGGCCTACAGAGAAAGTTCCTTATAGCATGTGATTTTGACAGTGAATATGTATCGGGTCTTATACGTTCGATCATAGAAATGGATGAAACTTATTATACTGATTTGTCAGATGATTGCAGAAGGATATGGAGAGAGATGTATAACTCTGATAAGAACTACACTGAGTTTGCACAAAGGATATATGATCTGATATAAGCACATAATGATAAGATTAGAGAACGATACCAGATATCTGAATAATGGACGTGAATACACAGAACAAGTCAATGATATCATTCCGGAAAGTGAATTGAGGATAACTGTAGTAGAGGATGGATATGTTCTGCCAAAAAGCGACAAATATCTCTGTAAGGGCGGTGTGGCTTACAAGGACAAGAAGTTTGTAGAAGAGTCATCGATTCAGAACGAAGGTTCATTTATACGGATAAACGGCGGATATGACTTCGATGAGTATAGTGAGAAGTATTATGAAACACCAGTCATATATTTAGGATATTTCTTTAGGCACTGGGGGCATTTCCTGATGGATTGTACTACCAGGATGTGGATACTGCTTGATGAAAAGTACGATAGCTACAAGGTGGTATTTCCCAATCATCCGGCCAATGTAAGAGATGGCAATTATAACAGATTCCTGCAGCTGTTGGGCATAGACGAAGATAGAATAATACCTGTTGATATACCATCCAGATTCAAGACTATCATAGTGCCGTCAGAAGGACGTATCCAGACTCTATATACACATACGGACAGATGGTATGATCTCTTTGATAGAGTATCCGATAATGCCGAATATGATCCCAAGAAAGTTCCGGAGAGAGTCTATTTCTCCAGAGGTAAGATGGGCAAGCCTGAACTGGGAGAGGACGAGATAGAGCATAATTATCGGATCAATGGATATGAGATTATCTTTCCTGAATTGCTTACATTGGATGAGCAGATAGGGATATTCCGATGTGCGAATGAAGTAGTGTCTTCTAACAGTTCAATATGTATGAATGTGGTATTTGCCAGACCCGGGCTTAAATGGACGGTGATAAACAAGTATTCAGCGGTTCATGACAATTTCACGGAGCTTCGATATAAGAAAGAGTTGGATATCACTTATGTTGATGCATATAGTGATAAATTGAATTTTTATGGAGAGATAATCGGTTCCATGCCATATTTGGTGGGTTTTAATGACAACATGAAGCGATTGTTTGATGATATGGGAATGTCTTATGAGACATTTGGGAGATGGAAGAGGATAGGCAATGTATTGCGTTATTATTGGAAATGTCTGATACAGAATCCTAAAGTATGGTATAGGATAAATGCTGCCAGATTGGTTCGGTTTATGAAGCGAAATACCCCGTGGTTGTATAGACTATTGAAGGGGATAATGGTAAAATTGCATTTGTGAGTTGTTCATAGTATAAGAGTCTGAAAATCAGGAGGATTATATGAAATACTGCAAAAAATGTACAATGCCGGATACAAGACCCGGAATAGTATTTGGTGATGACGGAGTATGTAACGCTTGTAAGAACTACGACAGATACCAGAAGATAGACTGGGATAAGCGTTATGAAGAACTTAAGCAGATATGTGATAAATACAGGGGATGCAACGGAGAAGGCAATTATGACTGCGCTATAGCCGTATCGGGCGGCAAGGACAGCCATTTCCAGGTCTATGTTATGAAAGAATTGATGCACATGACACCTATTCTTTTCACTGTAGAAGATAACTTTACAATGACAGAAGCCGGAAAGGCAAATATCAGAAATATCAGTGAAGAATTCGGATGTACATTGATAGCGATCAAGCCAAACATAAGAACTCAGAAAAAACTGACCCGACAGATGTTTGAACGTTATGGAAAGCCTACTTGGATGATTGACAGATATTTGTATACATATCCTCTTCACATGGCGCTTAAGTTCAATACTATGTTGATAGTATACGGAGAGAATATCAGTTACTTTTACGGTGGCGTAGATGATGAGGATACTTATTCGGCCAGAAAGCAGATTGAGAATGGTGTTGCTGTAGGGTTATCTGATGAGGAATTGCTTGAGATGGGAGCGCAGAAGGAGGATCTTGCTCTTTTACGTGCTCCATCACTGGAAGATATTAGGAAACTGGACCCTGTCTATTTATCGTATTTTATGAAATGGAACAGTGTGCAGAATTTCATTTTTGCCAGATCAAGAGGGTTCAGAGATTTGACTAATGAGTGGAACAGAACGCATTGTGCGGAGAACTTCGATCAGGTGGACAGTATCGGATATACTCTGCATGCATGGCTTAAGTATCCTAAGTTCGGACATGCTATGGCTACGGATTATACGGCGAGATTTGTTCGTTATGGCATGATGACCAGAGAGGAAGCTATAAAGATAGTGAAAGAGCACGATCATGCCCTTGACCCGAAGTGTATTGATGATTTCTGCCAGTTCTGCGGATACACCAGAACGGAATTCTATAATATACTTGAGACCTTATATAACAGGGATATATTTACGAAGAACGAAAGAGGCGAATGGGTATTGAAGAACCCTATAGCATAGTAGGTGAGATATAATGGCAGAGTATTCATGGGCGAGGACAGATAAGGACAGAAGGATCGCGGAACTAAAAGCAGAGTATTATGCGCTTACAGAGGCAGATAAGCTTGCAAAGCTTCGAGAGCAATTTGAAAAGGACTATGCTGATGAGAAGTATGAGGATAATCCTAAGATCTTTGTGTATACGCCGACGTATAACAGAGGTGAGCTGTTAAGAGACAGGGCGATGAAGTCTGTGCTTAACCAGACATATAAGAACTTTGAATATCTCATAGTGGGTGATTGCTGCGACGATGATACAGAGCAGATAGTAAAAGAGTGCGGCGATGAAAGAGTAAAGTTCATTAATGTGCCGCAACGTGCATGGAGATATCCGCCGTCAGCAGAGAATCATTGGCTGGTAGGGCCGGTTGTGGCAGCTAATACAGCTCTTATGTTGGCTAACGGTAAGTGGATAGCAAGAATAGATGATGATGACTGTTGGGTGGAAGATCACCTGGAGACTGTGCTTAAATTCGCGATAGATGGTAAGTGGGAGTTTGTCAGCGCAGCTATCAGGGAGATGAGAGATGGTGTAGAGTCTGTGGCAGGTGGTGATCATCTGTATGGAGATTATTACAAGATTCCATATCCGAATGGAGATACGTCAGTATATAATCCCATAATCGGAGGCATCAGCACGATTCTGTTCAGATCTTATCTAAGATATTTTGAATTCAATCCTGATTGTTGGAGAAAAGAGCACAACAGGGTGAATGATATAGATTATCTGACCAGGATGGGCTTGATGGGTGTAAGAATGGGTTATCTTGACAGGGTGGAATTGATCATGAATCCCAGACCCGGAAGCGACACGATAGGCTCTGATGCATACAGAAGAGATCCTGACCTTGCAGAAAAACTGTTCGCATTCTGAGGAGACCGTTAATTAGATGAATCTGAAAAATGTAACTAAACTTACAAGAATAACAAAACCCAAGAAACTTGGTGACAAACTGCTGATCTTAGCCACGGCACCGTGTGTAAGCCGTTTTTTTGAGTCTGAGAAAGTGAGAGAGCAGTTTAAGGATTATGATCTTGCTTTTATCAATTCCATGGTACTCGAATCGGAAGACTGGCTACATGAGTATAAGCCCAGATACCTGATATTTCTCGATGGTTGGTTCCTATATGACAATGAATTCGGCGTTGGTGTAAAGAATGAGTTCAAAAGCAGATTAGAGAATATACTGGATAAGATCACGTGGGAATGTTATCTTGTGACCCCGATCTTATCGGAGCTTAAAGTCAATAATCCGCATATTCAGTGTATCTATTTGAATATCCTTTCTTCAAAGTACTCTTCAAAAAAGAAATGGCTTTATAAGAATAATCTTATGATTCCGGGGGCGAATAATGTAGTAATGGGTGCGATATATTTCGGAATCACATTTGAGTATAAAGAGATAGGATTACTTGGATTTACATACAGGACAGACAATGACTTCTGTATGGAGGAGGACGGTTTACACGGTGAGGATTATGCTCACTACTATGACCTCGATGTTCATCCTTATGTTGTCAAGAATGAGGAGATCTTTGATAAAAATGGAGAGTGTTTCCTCTTAAGACAGACAAAGAGACAATTGGTATCTACACAGATATTATGTGATCTGGCAAATTATGCAAAGGATTGTGGAACTGTAGTAACAAATTACACACCCAAAAGCAGAATTGATATGTTCCGCTATAAAAAACTGGAACAGTGATGTTTTTGAAAAGTGTTATGAAGATACTTTATTTCATACATGACAATAAAAAAGGTGGTGCCGCTCAATCTTTTTTGGATATGATCCGAGGAGTGATGCAGTTTCATGATGTTGTGGTATTTACACCTCATGCAAGAGGCTATATTCCGGACAGACTTGAAGAAATGGGGGTAGAGCACCATCACTCTCGATATTATTGGTGGGAGATTGCCAAAACAGGCAATCCAATTCTTGATGCAATTCGTTTTCAACTGTATAAGATACTCAATGTATATAATTGTATAGAAGCACGTCGTCTGGCCCCCAAGATTAGAAGAATGGATATAGATATCATCCATTCCAATTCGAGTACCATCAACATTGGTGAATTGGTATCGGAAATCACAGGTATAGACCATGTTTGGCATCTTCGTGAACTTGGTTTGCCGGAATATCCGCTATATCCTGTAAGAAAAAAAGACTCGTTGGATACTGTTATAAGACGCGGAGATTCAAGTTATATTGCGATATCAGAGTATGCCAAGAGGTTTTTTTCAAAATATGTTAACGATATTAACAGGATATACGTGGTGTATAATGGTATCAGTTCAGCATATAACTATAAAAAAGATATACATGAGTATGGCAAGGATGAAATCAGTTTCTTGATCTCCGGCAATTATTGTGAGGAGAAAGGCCAGATAGATGTGGCACATGCAGCAGAAGTGCTTGTTGCAAGGGGAGTCACGTCTTTTAAGATATATATGGCCGGCAGAGGCGATTTTGCAGAAGTGAAGAAATACCTTGCGGAAAAGGGATTGGAGGATTATGTGGTATTCTGCGGTCTTGTAGATGATATGCTTTCTCTCCGTAAGAAATGTGATGTGGAGATAGTGGCATCTAAAACGGAAGCATTTGGAAGAGTGACAGTCGAAGCTATGCGCGCATCCAATCCGGTAATTGGATCTGATGCCGGAGGAACTACCGAACTTATTGCGGATGGTATAACAGGGTTCCTCTACAAATACAAGGATGATAACGATCTTGCAGATTGTATGAAGAGATTCATAGACAATCCGGGCCTTATATCAGAAATGGGGCAGAGAGCATATGCATGGTCTGTGGATAAGTTTACAAGTGAAGAGAATGTAAGGAAGATCTTGGAACTTTATAAAACATTAAGGAGTGAGTAACCTATGAGAATGATATTTATGGGAAGAAAGAAATATGCAGCTCAGATGTTGCAGTGGACTGTGGACAAGGGGATAGATGTTGCTTTTGTATGCACGGATTCACAGTTTTCTAATTCTCCTACTATGAAAAAAGCTAAACAGCTGGGAATACCGGTTGTTTCGATGGAAGAAGCAGAGAAGTATGTTGAAGAGAATCCGGATGACATAGATATAGTTGTGTCATATCTTTATTGGAGAAAGATTCGTAAACCTTTAATAGAGATTCCGAAACTTGGTTGCATTAATTTCCATCCTGCAATTCTGCCGGACTGGAGAGGAGTAGCCGGCTATAATATTGCCATACTCAACAAACTTCCTGAATGGGGAGCTACGGCTCATTATGTGGATGAAAAGATTGACACGGGATCTGTCATAAAAGTGTATAAGTTCAATTTTGATTATCGTACCGAGACTGCACAGTCACTTGAAAAAAAGACTCAGAATATACAAATGGATCTGTATAAAAGCGTTATTACAGATGTTCTTGGGAAAGGAAAACTTGATAGTATTCCTCAAAAAGAAGGAGAAGGAGTATATATTTCAAGGCAGGAGATGCTTGATATGATGAAACTTGATCCTTGCAATCTGGACAAAGAAGATCTGGATCTTAAGATTAGGGCGTTTTGGTTTCCACCATATGAGGGAGCAGGATTTGAAGTCAATGGTAAGTTCTATACTTTGGTTAATAATGAGATACTAAAGTCACTTCAACCAGAGGATACCACAGCTATGGTATAAGAAGGTCACAGAGGTTGCAGATACAAAGATATTGGAAAGAGAAACTGATCAATGAAGACATATATAATTGCGGAAGCAGGAGTGAATCATAACGGCGATATGGGTACAGCCAAAAGGCTTGTGGATGCAGCGATAGATGCAGGTGCGGATGCTGTTAAATTCCAGATGTTTAAAGCAGAGAAACTTGCGTCATCAGCCGCCGAGATGGCTCAGTATCAGAAACAGAACACAGGAGTGGTCGAATCACAGCAGGACATGTTGCGTAAGTTGGAATTGTCCGCCCAGGGGCATATTGAACTGCAGGAATACTGTAAGGGGAAAAACATTGATTTTCTTTCCTCGCCTTTTGATACTGACAGTATGAAATTCCTAATATCCATTGGGATGGATACAATAAAGATCCCATCCGGTGAGATAGTGAACTTCCCTTATCTGAGAGAAGCAGCTCAAAGTGGCAAAAAAATTATCTTATCTACCGGAATGAGTACGCTTGAGGAAGTAAGAGAAGCTTTTGATGTCATAAAGAAGTATTCAGATCCGTCAGAAAATATTGCAAATAGGCTTATACTTATGCATTGCAATACTCAGTATCCGACGCCATATGAGTATGTTAATCTTAATGCCATGCAGACAATGCGCAAGGAATTTGGCTGTGAAGTCGGATACTCTGATCATACACCCGGAATAGAAGTGGCTATAGCGGCTGTGGCTATGGGGGCGACTGTAATAGAAAAGCATTTTACACTTGATAAGAATATGCCGGGGCCGGATCATAAGGCAAGTCTTGAACCTGATGAACTTAAAGCCATGGTTGCTTCAATAAGACATATTGAAGCCGCATTGGGAGATGGAATAAAGAGACCCACGGAATCCGAGAAAAACAATATAGCAATTGTCAGAAAAAGTATAATTGCTGCAAAGGATATAAAGAAAGGTGAGCTCTTCACAGAAGATAATCTGACGACCAAACGCCCCGGAGACGGTATTAGCCCCATGCGATGGAATGATATCATCGGGACGAAGGCTGATAGGGATTATAAAGAAGATGAATTGATCAAGGTCGATAAATAATTATAATAGTGTGATTTTGCGCTATAGTAGTTTTGTACTGTTGGAGGTACTCATAGTGACTATTATTGAGTTGATTCAGTTGTTTTTTTCAGTTGCAGTGATGCTATTTGTTTTGTTGACAACACTTTTTGTTGTATTTATTGCGGTTAAATATCTAATATGTTATGTGCTTGACATTTTATTTGCAAAATGGCTGTATAAATATATTATTACAATTACGGATAGAAAAGGTAACGATAGGACAAGAATACTAAATGCTAGAAAATCGGTGCTTAAAAAAGGCATTATTAAAATTGAAAGTATTGTTGCTTTTTGGGCCAAGGAAGCTGCTGAGAGAATTCAGCCAAGAGATACATATATTAGATATGAGACCCCACTTTTCCCATTTTGTTTCTCATATTTTGCAATAATGATTATTGTATCTTTTATAAATATCAACTGCGAGTGGTATGTGATATATTCGTGTGGATCCATTGTTTTTTTGCTTATATACTTTATTGGAATGAGACGTTGTTATGATAGCGCAATCGCTTATGAAAATGCGCTTGAAAACAATTTAGATTTCTTAAAATTATCATTTATTCCGTTGGGATTTGTTGTATCAGTGGGGGGACTGATATATTCGTTTTTTGGAGAAGAAATAGCGACAGCTGATTATACACAGTTTTTTGCTGATAGAATTAGCTTAATTGAACAAATGATTTCTGGAAATAGTCAAATGCTGATATTCCCTCTTGCACTATTGGCAATTATACTCATGTATATCGTTAGTATTCCAGTGCAACTTTTAGCGTACTTTATAATACATATTATAAAATACCATAGAAAGTATGGAGAAAGTTACGGCAAACTGTTTGAGAAATGGTTTCGATGTTTAATTAACTATTTGTTTTAAACTGCAGAACATTTCATAATTTTTTAGTAATTGTAGGAGTGTTGAATCCTTTATCGGAGTAGGCTGGGTGTAAAATGGGCTTAGAGAACGCAAGAAATAAAAAACTGTTATATCATCTGACGAAATTGGATAATTTGGCTTCCATAATTGAATATGGAATGCTTTCCAGAGTGGAAGTAATGGCACGTGGAATAAAATACCAGGATGTAGCTGATGCGGAAATAATATCAAGGCGTAAGATGCTTGGCCTTGATGGATATATTCCGTTTCATTTTCATCCATACTCATCTTTTGACGTGGCAGTGAAAAGAACTCATCCTGACGACAGATTTGTGTATATAACCATAAGGAGAGAATTGGCCTTGTTAGCGGGGTTCAAGATACTTGTGAGTCATCCTTTGTCAAAGGATGATTGCATACTGTATGATTATTCAAAAGGGTATTCGTTGATTGACTGGGATACGATGGAATCTATTGGGACAGACGATCCGTACACTAAAAATGTCAAGATGGCGGAGTGCTTAAGCGAAAAGCCGATACCGGCGGAACTTATACAGTGTGTCTATGTGCCTGATGAATGGACTAAAGAATATGTAGAGCAATTGTTTTGGGATAAAGGAATAACAGAGCAACCGCCGTACGTCAGTGTTATGGAGAACTTCTTCTAGTAATCCACACAGAAATATGCGAAAGGAGGAGTACCTGATGATAGAATATGTAAAGGGCAATATATTTGATTCTGATGCAGATTGCATCTTTAATACTGTGAACTGCGAAGGATTTATGGGCAAAGGAATAGCTTATCAGTTTAAGGAACGCTTTCCTGATAACAACAGGCAATATAAAGAGTATTGTAAAGAAGGAAAACTACGACCGGGTGTTCTTTTAATCCTCACAGAGAAAGGGAAGACAATAGTTAATTTTCCCACTAAAGATAAATGGAGGAATCCGTCCAAGATGGAGTATATTTCGGATGGGTTGGATGAGTTCATTCGAGTTTTGCCCGAACTTAGAATTAAAAAAGTGGCTATTCCGCCTTTGGGATGTGGAAATGGGGGACTTGAGTGGAGAGATGTTAAGAGACTTATCGAGGATAAGTTGCGTGATTGTAATACAGTGATTCAATTATATGAGCCGACATCTTCCGGAAAAGTGTGCTATTATGAGAAACATATGACAGCCTATGATCTTGTTTTATTATATGTAAAGGAGCATCTTACGAAAGCGTCATCATTAAGATTTCAGAAGACGATTTATTATGCGAATTATTATTGTGGTGCTAAGCTATATAGTTTTTCAAGAGGTAAGTATGGTCCGTATTCAAAGGATCTATATAATGCAGCAGATAGGATAGGGATTTATCATAAAAATAGTGAGATTGATAATCCGAAAGAGACTTATAAAACTGTATATCAGACTATTTGTTCTAAAAATGTGGATGATCAATTAAAAAAACTTCTTCCAGCGGTGGATAAAGCGTTGGATATAGTAAACGGTATGGCAGATGATCTTATTTTGGAAGGGACTGCAACCGCGCTATACTTGATCAAAGATGAGAAAGTGACAAAGGAAGCAGACATTTTTGAAGCCTTTAAGGAATGGTCGGATGATAAGGCAAGTAGATTTGGTAATGAGATAATAACGAAATGTGTGGATTGTCTTGAGAAAAATGGAATCATTCAAAGAAACATCTTTGATGAATTGGAAGTTCTGTAAGATTTATGAATTCATTCAACAGAAAGAATAATTTCATACAGACGTATTCGTTGGTACTGATAGATGTCATATGCGTACTGGTGTCGTATGTGTGCGCTTTTTACCTGCGATACAGAGGAACGGAGCGCCTCGGTCAGATTGATTGCATGATCTGTCTGGGATTGGCGCTTTTTAGTGTCTTGTACGGAGTGTTGCTTGACTGGAATCACTTCATCTTTAAGCGCGGTTATTTAAGAGAGTTCGTGGCCATAATCAAATATACCGTGAGCATGATGATATTACTTGGCTTCATGGTATTCATCTTAAGGCAAGGCGAGTTTTTCTCAAGACTTGTGTTCGGTGGATTCGTGGTGATCGACATTCTGCTGACATATATAAGTCATACTCTTTTTAAAAAGCTGTTAAACGGACTTTATAAGAGAAGTTCCAATTCCGAGAAGGTAATGTTGGTAACATACAGGGAATATGTGACGGATCTTTTGAAAGATATAAGAAATGATCATGAGTGGAGCTATGAGGTAATAGCGATCGCGCTTATGGATGCTGCCGTGAGTGATGATGAGAATGAGATAGAGGGTATCCCCGTGGTAGCCAACGGAGCTGATATTTTTGAGGAACTTACGGGACGAGTGATGGATTCTGCCTTCCTGTATCTTCCGCATCTTGGACGTGAGGCGGTAGAGAGGATCATCAATTATTTTGAGACCATGGGCGTCAGATGCTATTACAGTGTAGGGGATTTTCTGCATAAAGGTGCCATACAGACCATGGGCGATTTTGCGGGACATCTGGTGATAACTTATGAGAACTCGACGACGGATTACAGAAGAAGGTTCATTAAGCGGATCCTTGATGTGCTTGGAGGCTTGATAGGTCTTGTTATTACTGCGATCATCACTCCGTTTGTCGCTGTTGCAATTAAACTTGATTCAAAAGGCCCTGTGCTTTTCAAGCAGACACGTATAGGCAAAGGTGGAAGACGCTTTACCATGTATAAGTTCCGTTCTATGTATGCGGATGCAGAGAAGCATAAGGAAGAACTCAAGAAGGATAATGAAGTAGAAGGACTGATGTTTAAGATGGAAGATGATCCGAGGATCACGCGTGTGGGCAGATTCCTTCGTAAGACCAGTATCGACGAACTTCCTCAGTTTTTTAATGTAATCAAAGGTGATATGAGTCTTGTGGGCACAAGACCTCCGACAGAAGATGAATTTGAAAAATATAGTCCGCACTACAGACGAAGGCTCTCGATCACGCCCGGACTTACGGGAATGTGGCAGGTGAGCGGCAGAAGTGATGTGAAGAACTTCGACGAAGTAGTGGCACTTGACCTGGAGTACATAGACAACTGGTCATTGATGCTGGATGTAAAGATACTTTTGCAGACTATTGTGGTGGTATTCACAGGCAAAGGATCTAAATAAGAACGGAGAGATCATTAAGGTGAAAATAGTCATAATCGGACTGGGATCCATGGGCAAACGCCGCATGAGGCTTTTGCATGAGATTGGACAAAATAACAATATGGAAATTGAACTTTTCGGAGTTGATGGACGTGCAGACAGACGAAAAGAGGCTGAAGATCAGGCAGGGGATCTTGGATTTTCTGTTAAAACTTATGAAAGCCTTAGAGCTGCAACAGAGAAAAATGATATAGATTGTGCTGTTATATCAACATCCCCCCTGTCACATGCTGCCATTATTGCAGAGTGTATCGGATATAATCTCAATGTCTTTACAGAACTTAATCTTGTTACAACCGGATATGATGAGAACACTTTTGAAGCATCGAAAAAGGGGCTTACACTTTTCTTGTCTTCCACACCAATATATCGAGATGAGATGAGATATATAACAAAGAAAGTAAGGGCCTTTGATGGGATACTCAATTACACTTATCATGTGGGACAGTATCTTCCGGATTGGCATCCATGGGAATCCTATAAGGATTTTTTTATAGGGGATAAGCGTACAAACGGCTGCAGGGAACTGTTTGCCGTGGAACTTCCTTGGATGATAAGGGCATTTGGGGATATAGAATCTGTTGAAGTGATCACCAGTAGACAGACTGCTTTGGATATAGATTTTAATGACTGCTACAATGTGATCATCAGACACAAAACAGGGCATACGGGAGTTTTGACTGTGGATGTTGTATCCAGACCTGCTGTTCGTAATATGAGAGTGGTTGGTGAGCACTTCTTTGTGTCGTGGGACGGATCGCCTAACGGAATAAAAGAATATGACGAGGAGACCAAAGAACTTAAGGACATTATACTGTATGAAGATTTTGAACACAGGGAAGGCTATAACCATACTATTATAGAGAATATGTATATAAATGAGCTTATGGACTTTCTGTCTGTGCTTAAGGGTGAAAAGGAAGCGGAGTACAGTTTTAAGAAGGATAAGGAAGTTTTGGAATTGATAGATCGTATTGAGGATTGCCAATAACGGATGTGAGGTTTTTGTATGATCACGATGTGTGATTATTACGGGATGTGTGATGCTGACGGTAAATGTGTGGGGCATCCCGTGAAGGTCACAAGAGAATATGCGGATATGCTAAAAGATATGGGACAGGAGATCAGGTTGGTATGTTCGCCCTGTATAGCTGAAGGAGTATCCCATGATGGTTTTGCGGATATCAATATACTGCCATATGACATATCTGTAGTGGGAAATGGTATCTTCAAGCGAATATTTGATAAGTTTAAGTTATTTAGGAATATACGTATCGCGCTTAAGAATTCAGGGACCATATTCTTTTATCAGGTTGATTTTTTCTTTTTTTTGTTTATAAAGCTGTTTTATAAAACAGATCGTGACAAAAAGATAGTGATCTTAATATATCATCAGGACTTCACCGGTGGAAAGCTGGAAGGAATCTTAAGGAAGATATATGAAAGCGCACTTAATAAGATCGACGGAGTGATCTATACGGCGAGGGAAGCTGTGGTTCCTCATACAAACAGTGCATGGATGCCGGATTTTATATATAACGAACCTAAGTATGAAAAGTACAGGTTAGCAAAGAAAAATGACAGGGTAGTATGTCTTGGCACCATGAGCAGGTATAAACAGATTGAAAAGCTTATTGATGTATGGCGTACAACCGAGTCTCTTCCGCCGCTCATAATTGCCGGCAGGTTTGACAGTGAGGACAGATACAAATCCCTGTGTGAAGATCTGCCTGAGAATGTGACTGTAAGGGATGAAGTGCTCTCATACGAAGAATACATGATGCTTCTGTCAGAATCTGAGTACAGCATTCTTCCGTATGATATGGATCAGTATAAGAATCGGACGTCCGGTGTTCTTTTAGAGAGCATATACTGTGGAGTTATACCTGTTGCACCGGAAGGACTGTTATCACATAATACACTTCCGGGTCTTGGTTATGATGATATAAGTGATGTGGTGCAGATATTTAATGAAAATGATCCGGACGGTATTAGAGCTTCTTTTGAAGAAATATATACAGACTACGGAACAGACCGTGCCAAAGATGTATTAAGAAGAATGTTGTGCGCGTAAGTGGATTCCAGGGAGGATTCCGAATAATGAAAAAGCAGATAGGAGTGTTGACAGCTACAAGAGCTGAGTTTGGACTTCTGAAACCATTGATAAAAAGATTAATCGATGAGGATTTTTGTGACACGAAAGTATTGGTGACAGGAGCGCATCTTTCGCCTGCATTTGGGTATACATATAAAGAGATTGAAGAGGCCGGTATCCCTATAGATGTCAGGATTGAATGTGTAACAGAAGGTGACAGCCCACGAGATATATCCAACAACATGGCCATGGCCATGAAGGGCTTTGGTGAGTACTTTGAAAAGAACAGACTGGACCTGTTGATAGTGCTTGGAGACAGATATGAGACTCTTGCCGTATGTATAGCGGCTATGAATGCAGAGATACCGATGGCGCATATTCACGGTGGTGAGGCAACGGAGGGGCTGATAGATGAGGCTGTAAGACATTCCATTACAAAGATGAGCCAGCTTCACTTTGTTACTACAGATGTCTACAGGAAAAGAGTCATTCAGATGGGAGAACATCCCGATCGTGTGTTCAACGTTGGAGCATTGGGCGCGGAGAATACTAAGAATACTGATTTTATCTCATGCGAAGATCTTGGAAAAGATCTCGGAATAGATTTGTCGGGAGAATATGCCGTAGTGACATTTCATCCTGTTACATTGGAAGAAAACAGCGGCGTGGAGCAGGTTGATCGGTTGATGGAAGCCATGGATGCTTTTCCGCAAATGAAGTATATCATTACCAAGGCCAATGCAGACGCAGGAGGTAGGCGCATTAATATGCGTATCGACGATTATGCGGCTTCGCATGATAATGTTGTGGCTGTTACATCTCTTGGAGTCAGAAGATATTTGAGCGCAGTAAAGGGCAGTGTCGTTGTGATAGGTAATTCATCAAGCGGTATAATGGAAGCGCCGTGCCTGCACGTTCCCACGGTAAACATTGGAGACAGACAGAAGGGGAGGCTCATGCCTGACAGTGTACTCTGCTGTGAGCCTGATACGCAAGAGATAATTAAGACAATAAAAAAGGCAGTAAGCCATGATTTCCGCGAGGCGGTACGTAACATGACCAATCCGTTTGGCGACGGGAATACATCTGCCAGGATAAGTGATATAATCAGGAAGAGTTTTGAAACACAGGGAAGGATACCTGTAATGAAGGCATTTTATGATATAGAGGTAGACGCTTGAAAAACACCATTTTTATCGGTTGCGTGGAAAGTTCATATGTGTTGTTAAAACATATGCTTGATAAGGGATATAAGGTATCCGGCGTGATTACAATGGAAGATACCGGTATCAATTCAGATTATCATTCCCTTAAGCCATTGGCTGAGCAATATGGTATCGACTGTTTTATCACTGAGAATGTAAATGACAGTGAGACATTGGAGTATGTAAGATCCAAGAATCCGGATGTGATTTATTGTTTCGGTTGGTCAAGGCTCATAGGAAAAGAGCTGCTTAATATACCCGGATATGGTATCATCGGATTTCACCCGGCTGCGATTCCGTATAATCGCGGCAGACACCCGCTTATATGGGCTCTTGTACTTGGACTTGATAAGACTGCATCATCTTTTTTTGTAATGGATGAAGGTGCGGATTCGGGTGATATTGTCAGTCGTCGGGAGATCACCATTGATTTTGAGGATGATGCAAAGTCTCTGTATGATAAGGTCTTGGATGCAGCCAAGGATCAGGTGATAGATATCACCGAAATGCTTGATAAAGATGTGTTGGTTAGAACTCCGCAGGATTTAAGTATCGGTAATATATGGAGAAAAAGAGGACGTATGGATGGTCAGATAGACTGGAGGATGTCATGTGATGGCATATATAATCTGGTCAGAGCGCTTACTCATCCTTATGTTGGAGCGCATTTCATATATAATGACACGGAAGTCAGAATATGGAAGTGCAGTATGGAAAAAAGTGATGCATATAGGAATATAGAACCAGGAAAAGTGATCAAGGTCTGTTCCGGAACAGATTTTACAGTTAAGGCTTATGACGGCCTGATACATGTTACTGACTGTGATCAGGTTATATTGACGGAAGGAGAGTATCTTAGATGAATGTAATGGTTGTTTCACCACATCCCGATGATGAGACTCTGGGAGCCGGAGGTACACTTCTTAAATTAAAGGCAAACGGACATAAGATATATTGGCTTAATGTTACCAATATGACTGAAAGATACGGCTATTCCAAGGAAAGAGCAGATGAAAGGGCAAAAGAGATCCAAAAGGTGCAAAGCGCATATGGCTTTGACGGCTTTTACAATTTGGAACTTGAACCCACAGGAATGGATAAGTATGAGACCGGTGAGCTGATCACAAAGTTTAAAGAAGTGTTTGAAGAGGTTAAACCTGAGCTTTTACTGATTCCGTACAGATATGATGTTCATTCTGATCACAGAGTGATATATGAAGCAATATATTCCTGCACAAAATCATTCAGAGCGCCATATATTAAGACTGTGTTATGCATGGAGATTCTTTCCGAGACAGACCAGGTACAGCCGGAGAATGGTTTTGTGCCCAATATTTTTGTGGATGTAACAGACTATATAGATAAAAAGGTTGATATCATGAAGATATATAAAAGCGAGATAGATCAGGCTCCTTTTCCGAGGAATGAAGATGCGATACGTGGATTGGCTGCATTCAGAGGAGCAACGGCATATCAGAAATACAGCGAGGCATTTTATCTTGTAAAGAGCCGTTTGGATTGATTCGTATATTGATCGGAGGTATCGTGGATGACAAGTGAAAAGATACGAATAATTCTCACCTGTGGTGTGATAATTTATTTTGTGCTGATACTGTATTGGCTTAAGACTAAAGCACTTAATCTCAAGTATTCCCTTTTGTGGATCTTAAGTGGTATAGCTATGGGCATACTTGTGATTTTTCCCGACACTCTCATACATTTATCGCGTCTGATGGGTATTATGACGCCAATGTATGCGTTGCTGGTATGCGCCATCGCACTTATCATCGCCATCCTGATGTCCATCACCTCCATTGTATCAAGGCAGAATCGTAAGATCAGGACGCTTATTCAGGAGAATGCCTTACTTGAGAAAAGGGTCAGGGAATTGGAGAATAATACAAAGCAGATATGAAGACACTGATAATGATACCTGCATACAATGAACAGAATACACTTGAATCTCTTATCCGGGAGATAGAACAGAAATGTCCCGAGGCAGATTATCTCGTCATCAATGACTGTTCCTCGGATGATACCTTAAGTGTCCTTGAAAAAATAGGGGCGTCTTACGTCTCTGCTCCCGTGAATCTTGGGATAGGCGGAGCAGTACAGACGGGATACAAATATGCCTATGAGAACGGATATGACATAGCCATTCAGGTGGATGGTGACGGTCAGCATGATGTTGCCTATGTGCGTGATATGGTAAAAGTGATCGAAAGTGGCGAGGCAGATGTTGTAATAGGATCCCGATTTATCGAAAAAGAGGGATTCCAGTCATCCGGCGCCAGAAGAGCGGGTATACGTTTCTTAAGCGGACTCATATGGCTTATGTCCGGTACGAGAGTAAAGGATGTGACCAGCGGATACAGGGCTGTAAACAGAGAATACATCACTGCTTTTGCGGAGAATTATCCGGATGATTATCCGGAGCCTGAAGTGATAGTCGTGTCATCTCTTTCGGGTGCACGTATCAAAGAGATTCCCGTGATCATGAGGGAACGCACGGACGGTATAAGTTCAATCAATATGAAAAAGTCCGTGTACTACATGATCAAGGTAAGCATAGCGATCATACTGTGCCGTATCAGTCTGGGGATACGTACGGGGAATAAGAATAAGAAATGATCTATTGACCAAGCCACTGACAGAGAATAAGAACATACCAGATGACGGGTACGAACTGCCCGTCATTTTTGTATTTCTGCCAGATTTGATCAAAGGCTTTCATATCAATATACTCTGAAGCAGTTACACGGTTATCCGCGATCACAGATTCTGCCCATGAATTCATCTCACCCTCACGCAGCCATTTAGACACAGGCACGGAGAAACCCTTCTTCGGCCTGTCCATCATCTCCTTGGGAACATATCGGTAGAGGATGTTACGCAGGGGCTTCTTGGTCAGTCCGTCACTCATCTTGTATGACAGCGGAAGTGACCATGCCAATTCCATGACATCGGCGTCAAGTAATGGAATACGAGTCTCGAGCGAATAATACATGCCCGCTCTGTCGACCTTGACCAGTATGTCATCAGGCAGATACTGCTGCATGTCCATAAGCATCAGATTACTCTCGGGCTTATCAAGAAGATCCAAGGGATATTCGTCATTGACGACTTTTATCCGGTCTCCCGTACGACCTGTAAGCCTGTATATCTCGCGTCTGTCGCTCATGGCAAGATAATAATCCTTATATGTTTTTGTGTTTAATACCTGATTGAGTACATGCAGATTATCCGCAAAACCAAGGCTGCCTGACTTGCAGGCATCATCAAGGCTCTGCGTAAGTTTTCCGGTGAACTGTCTTACGCCACCACGCAGAAAGGAAAGCTTATCCTGCATTATCCTAAGGCCCGCTTCGGCGTCCTTATATGTGTTATAACCGCAGTAGAATTCATCTCCGGCATCACCTGAAAGTGCCACGGTCACATGTTTTTTTGTCATCTTGGATACGAGCATCGTAGGCAACTGTGATGAGTCTGCAAAAGGTTCACCGTAGCATTCAGATAGTGTCGGAAGCAGATCGATGACGTCCTTATATCCCACATACATCTCTGTATGCTCTGTGCCAAGATGCTTTGCGGTAGCTGCCGCAAAGGTGGCTTCATTATAGCCATCTTCTTCAAAACCGATGGTAAAAGTCTTAACCGCTCTGTCGGATATCTGCTGCATGAGGCTCACGACCATTGTGGAATCAATTCCACCTGACAGGAAAGCTCCTAAAGGAACATCAGATAGCATCTGACCCTTAAGTGCATTTTTAAGACGTTTCTCAAGTTCATCCGCGGCTTCCTCTTCACTGCCCTTAAAGGGATCGCGACTGCCTTTTACGGCGAGTTCTTTAATGGCAAAGTAAGGTTCGGTGTTATAGACATTATACGGCGCTTTAATGGTCAGTATCGTTCCCGGGATAAGCTTATATATCCCCTCATATATGGTGTATGGAGTGGGAATATAGCCGTATCGCAGATATATCGGAATGATGTCTTTGTTGATCGGATTGTCAAAACCGGCAATCGCCTTGATCGAATTGATATCGGAAGCCCAGACAAACTGTCCATTAACGAAGCCGTAGTATAGAGGCTTTTCGCCCATACGGTCCCTGGTTAACATAATGTTACCGTTTTCCCTGTCGTATACAGAGATTCCCCACATTCCGCGACATTTAGTCAGGGTATCTTTAAGCCCGAAGACTTCAATGGCTTCAAGCAGTATCTCCGTATCCGATGTACCACGCAGATTTAAAGGCCCCGATACTGTTTCAAGCTCTTTTTTGATATCAGCACAGTTATATATCTCACCGTTATATGTGATCACATACCTTCCGCTTAGAGATGTCATGGGCTGGGCTCCGGCTTCGGACAGGTCGATGATCGAAAGACGCCTGTGCCCTATGACAACTCGCCTGTTTTCATCCGTAAAATGACCGCCGGCATCGGGCCCGCGTCTTAACATGGCGTCATTCATCGCCTCTATATCTTTGATAGGATCGCCTTTATATCCGGCAATTCCAGCTATTCCGCACATATATACCTCGTTTTGTTATTTGATATCATCATATCTTTTGGATAAAAGAAGGGGAGACAATATGATCCTCTTTGCCCATTTTATGGCACTGTTTGGATGATCCGTGCAGACCATAAAATTGGACAGGCGCATAGAATGCGCTATCCGGTCACGTCTTTGCCTTGCCTTAAGAGCGGACTTTTCTGCCATTGCGGTAAACGGTCCGTATTTAATCGCATCCTGATGCAGGCTTTCATGGTTATAACTTAAAGCTTCATTGCAGTGATCCTTAAGAAAACTTTCAAGATCCGCCATATCTTTATCATTCATGAGATTGGGATGAAGACATATGGTATCCAATCCTTTTAACTTGTCATATGCCACAAGTGTACATGGGACAAAAAGGATGTCATCTCTTATATAGGGCTTCGGATACAGACCATCCGTTATTGCTGTAAAACCAAGAACTTTAAGGGCTTTTAAAGTGTTTTCGTCAAATGTATGACCCGGAGCCATAAAAAGAGCAGGCTCTATACCAAGATCCTTAAGCATGTCTTTTCCGTGCTTAAGCTTCTCATACTGTGCTTCATACGGCAATCCCGCATATTCGCTGAAGGGATTAATGCCAAGAAGTCCGCTTTCCTTGGTCTCATACACATGATAGGTGCCGTGTTGCGCTACAGTCCACCCTTTTTCAACAAGTTCGTGAAGGAGCAGCTTATATTCATCGTCACTGTATTCTCTGCCGTCTCCGTGTTCCTGCAGAGGGCCTTGGATCGAATCATCCCTGCAATCGGGCACCACTCCTATGATCGGGCGCACTCTATACTTGTCCAAAATGGCCTGTACGGCTTCGAACTTTTCCTTGCTCATATATGGAGTTATATCGTCAAGTCTTATGAGATAGTGCATGTGCATAGTATAGCATATTTGCGCATGTAATGGTATAATACTAAGGATATGCAAAAGTGCGGAAAAACCGCAACGGAGAATATATGTCATTAACTATGTTACGTAAGCTTTCTGCCATACTTGACAGGGGGCAAAAGATAAAGATCGCGGGACTTATGATCCTGATACTTATCGGCGGTATTATGGAGACGGCCAGTGCTTCGCTTATCTTACCGCTTGTAAGCGCTGTACTTGATGAGGAGAAGTTCTCATCCAATAAGTATGTGATCATGGCCATGAATGCGCTGAATGTGCACAATATCAGAACCTTCACTTTTATTTTACTTGGTGTGATAATAGCAGCATTCATAGTAAAGAATGCATTTCTTATATTTCAGACATATCTGCTTGCCCGTTTTGCCAATCGCAATCGTGCAAGATGTACTACCAATCTTTTGTGGCAGTTCCTTCACAGACCTTATGAATATTATCTGTATGCCGAGACTTCGGATATAATCCGTACCATCTACGGCGATATGGACAATATATTTAATCTCCTGCTTCAGTGTATGAATTTCGCGGCAGAGCTTATTGTATCTGCATGTCTCGGGATCTTTTTGCTTGTGCTTGACTGGAAGATGACGATACTGGTGGCAGGTCTCCTTGGCATACTTACCCTGTACAATACGAAGGTCATCAAAAAGCATTTGAATAATGCCGGAGAGGGAGCAAGGATCACTCAGGCCGGAATGTATAAGTGGATACTTCAGTCCGCATCCGGGATCAAGGATGTAAAGGTGCTTAAAAAAGAATACTACTTCACTGACAAGTATTCTGAAAGCGCTGAAGGCTATGCAGACAATCAGATCAGATACAATGTGCTGACGAATCTTCCAAGATTGCTCATAGAGACTACCGCTATAGTCGGAATACTTACGTACGTGATGTTAAGTATGGCGCTTGGCAGAGACATCGCAAGTCTTATGACTACACTGTCGGCTTTTGCCATCGCAGCGATGAGACTGCTTCCCAGTGTCAACAGGCTGAACACTTATATGGCCAATATCGCGTATTTTGAGCCGGCGCTTGAGTACATATATGAAAATGTGGATACCAAGGGACTCAGTGAAGAGAATGTACTTATCACCCATGCAGGCGAGGCTTCTTTGGAACCTCTGTCAATGGAGCGTGACATACGCTTAAACGGCATCACTTTTGCCTATCCCAATACGGATAAGCTTATCTTTAATGAAGCCGACATGGAGATTCCGATAGGCAGTTCCGTAGGTGTAATGGGGCCTTCCGGGGCAGGAAAGAGCACCATTGTGGATATAATGCTTGGTCTTCTTAAACTTGAACATGGTACGATCACGGTGGATGACGTAAGTGTCAGTGATCATTACGCGCAATGGCTTTCGCATATAGGTTATATTCCGCAGAATATATACATGCTTGATGACAGTATCAAACACAATATTGCCTTCGGAGTAAAGGATGAAGATATTGACGAGGCCAGAGTATGGGAAGTACTCGGCGAGGCTCAGATGAAGGAATTCGTGGAAGGACTTCCGGATAAGCTCGATGCTGAGATTGGTGAGAGAGGTGTACGTATCTCGGGTGGCCAGAGACAGAGACTTGGTATTGCCAGAGCTCTGTATCACGATCCCGAACTTATGGTATTTGATGAAGCCACATCGGCTCTTGATAATGATACCGAGACTGCCATCATGGAGGCAATCGACAGATTGCACGGACGTAAGACTTTGGTGATCATCGCTCACAGACTGCGTACGATAGAAAATTGTGATCTCATATATGAGGTCAAGGATGGCAAGATAATAAGGAAAGACAGATAATGTGCGGCATAGCAGGCTTTCATACCGGTAAAATGAATAGAGAGGACAGCCTGTCTGCCGTTCATCTTATGAATGAGCGCATGATACACAGAGGGCCGGATGCCGAGGGAACGTATTTTGACGAAGGCAGCGGAATATGCTTTGGTCATCGCAGACTTTCAATCCAGGATATCAGTAATAATGGCGCACAGCCGATGATCTCTCATGGTGAGAGGTATGTGATCGCATATAACGGCGAGATCTACAATGCTCCCGAACTTAAGAAACTGCTTGAGAAAGAAGGATACGTATCTGACTGGAGAGGCAGTTCCGATACAGAGATACTCCTTGAACTTATTTCAGCATATGGTGTGCACAGGACGCTTACCCTTATTAAGGGGATGTTTGCATTCGCCCTTCTTGACAGAGAAGATAAGACACTTACACTTGCCAGAGACAGAGTGGGTGAGAAACCGCTTTATTACGGACTCTGTGGCGAAGATCTCATATTTGGATCCGACATTGACGTCATAAGAGCGTATTCCGGTTTTATCCCTGAGATCGACAAAGAAGCGCTTAACCTGTACTTAAGATATGGATTTATTCCTGCGCCGCATTCGATATATAAGGGCATATACAAGGTGATGCCGGGTACATACATAACCTTTGCTTCGCCCTTTATGGAGGGTGGCAGCAATATATATTACGATCTTGCCACAGAGTATTCGCATGGCAAAAATGAGGGCAGATTCACCGGCTCATTTACTGAAGCCGTGGATGAACTTGAACGGACCATGAAGACGGCTGTAAAGAGCGAACTTCTTTCGGATGTGCCGCTTGGTGCATTTCTTTCGGGAGGAATAGACAGCAGTGCGGTGGTTGCACTTATGCAGTCGGTGGTATCCGATCCTGTTAAGACATTTACCATAGGTTTTGAAGATAAGAAATACGATGAGTCAGATGCTGCAGAAGCAATAGCAAAGCATCTTGGTACGGACCACACCATACTTACAATATCGGAAAAGGAACTTTTGGATGTGGTTCCGCTCATGGCTGACATATACACCGAGCCTTTTGCAGACAGTTCCGAGATCCCTACATATCTTGTGAGCAAGCTGGCAAAGAGTAAGGTTACGGTATCATTGTCCGGTGATGCGGGAGATGAACTGTTCGGCGGATACAATACTTACTGGAAGACGGCAGCGTTATATAATAAGCTTTCTTCTTTTCCCGGTGGACTGAAAAAAACAGCGGGCAGCATCTTAAGTAACAGCAGCACCAATGATATATACAGGACTGCGGGTTGCTTAAAGGCAAAAGATATAGCGAACCTCCACGAAGCGGTATGCTACGACATGACACCAATGTCACCTTCACATATCAGGCAGCCGTTGCTTTTGCAGAATGAGTTAAAGGCAGGATCGGCAGCGCCTGAAGATGAGATGATGTTACGCGATCTGTTAAGATATCATCCGGACGATATTCTGGTAAAGGTAGACAGAGCGGGTATGGCGGTCTCTTTGGAAAACAGAGTGCCGATGCTTGATACGGAAGTGCTTTCCCTTGCATATTCACTCCCGGTCAAGTACAAGATAGGCAGAGATGATTCGGGCAATGTTATAAGTAAGTATGTCCTTAAAGAGATGTTATATCGATATGTTCCGAAGGAACTTATGGACAGACCCAAGAAAGGATTCTCGGTACCGCTAAATAAATGGTTATGTTCAGGCCCTGTGCATGATATGGCATGGGATATCCTTACGGATTCAAGACTTGTGGCGGATGGTCTGATAGATAAGGCATGGCTTGCAAAGCTTATGAAGCTTTTTGAAAGGAAGAATCTTAATACTTCGCTTTTATGGAGTGTGTTCGTATTGGAACAGTGGTACAGAAAATATCACGCGACGGCTTAGAATGGCGCATACAGATCAAATACAGGAACAGAATGAGTAAGATAAAAGATTTTTTGGATAATCCCGTATACTTTATCACATCTCCTGCAGCCAAGGGCTATCTGGATTTTTTAAGTGATGAAGCCTATCTTAAACTTTTATACAGGGCCACTATGGGCAGACGGCTTGACCTTAAGAATCCCAAGCTGTACAACGAAAAACTCCAGTGGCTTAAGCTTAATGACCGCAAGGATATCTACCATAAGATGGTGGACAAATACGAGGTAAGGCAGTATATCGCAGACACCATCGGCAAGCAGTATCTTATAGAGTGTTTTGGAGTATATGACAGTGTTGAAGATATAGATCTGGATGCTTTACCGGAGAGATTTGTGCTTAAGTGTACACATGATTCCGGAAGCGTTGAGATATGTAAAGACAGGTCATCCTTTGATGCAGAGGCGGCATTTCAAAGGCTTAGTCAGGCCATGAACAGGAAGTATTACAGCACGTACAGGGAGTGGCCATACAAGGGACTTACACCACGCATCATCGCCGAAGAGTATCTTGAGGATGAGGAAGGTGATCTTAAGGATTATAAGATCATGTGTTTTAACGGCAGAGCCGAAGTGATCGAAGTCCATGAGAACAGATTTGTATCAGGCAGAGAACATACGCAGACTTTTTATGACAGAGACTGGAAGCGCCTTGACATAGTACAGCATGGACTTGAGCCCTGTACGGAACACCGTGACAGACCGGAATGCCTTGATGAGATGATAGGGCTTTCTGAAAAGATAGCAAAAGATATGTATCATGCGCGCATAGACTGGTATCAGTTAAAGGGTAAGATTTATTTTGGCGAGATCACATTTTATGACGGATCAGGATTTGAAGTATTCCTCAATGTGGAGGATGAGAGATTCCTTGGTGATCTTATGAAGCTTCCTACGGACATGGTTTAATAACGTGAAATATCGCTGACAGCTTGTTTCGCAACTATGATTTGTGATATTTCGGAATGGGAATTGATATGAAAAAGATATTGTTCTATGTCCATTCGTTAAATAAAGGCGGTGCTGAGCATGTGTTGCTCACGATCGCCGATGAACTTAATAAGACGGATGAATATGAGGCAGTGATCGTTACGGATACCGTTGATGAACTTGAGTATGTCCTTCCGGAAGGGATAAAAAGGATCAATCTTGATGACATGATGAAGTCTGCGTCCGGCTTTGACAGGATACTTGCATTAAGATCGTGCCTTAAGAGTGAAAAGCCCGATGAATTTGTAGTCTTTATGCTTTCAAGTGCGATAAGAGCCGTGATCGCTGCTCTTTTTACCGGGTATAAAGTCATAGCGGCGGTAAGATCCAATCCTTATGATGATTACAGCGCCGGCATAAAGCGAACTGAGCTTCTATGGTGCATGAAAAGAACAGAAGCCATAGTGTGTCAGACGAAGTACCAGGCAGAATTCTTTAAGGCGGGATTGCGTAATAAATGTGTTATCATATCCAACCCGATATTTAAAGAGTTTGCGGACAAAGCTGCAAAGCTTACTGCCTGTGCAACCGGTGATGATCGTACAGAATCTGAATGCACAAAATCCATCATGGCAAGCGGCAGACTCTTTGATTATAAGAATCACCGACTTTTGATAAAAGCCTACGCAAAGATCTGTAAGGACTATCCTGATACCAATGTCATCATATACGGTGAAGGACCTTACAGAAGTGAGCTTGAAAGAGAGATAGACAGTCTCGGACTTAAAGAAAGAGTATTACTTCCCGGAGACAGCAGTGAAGTTGAGGAAGTGATATCGAAGGCATATATATATGTGCTTCCTTCGGATACGGAAGGACTGCCCAATGCACTTATGGAGGCCATGGTGCTCGGGCGTCCTGCGATCGCTACAGATTGTCCCTGTGGAGGCCCAAAGAGTCTTATTAAAGACGGGGTTAACGGTCTGCTTACACCCGTAGGTGATGTGGATGCTATGGAGGCAGCTTTACGAAGGCTCCTTGATGATAAGGCTCTTTGTAAGAGGCTTGGGCAGAATGCCAAGGAGATATTAAAGACCAACAGTCTTGAAAGAATAGTAAAGCAGTGGATAGATCTGCTGGAAAAGGAATAGTCATGTTTATTGTATTTGAAGAGAATGAATCGCAGGTAAGATCTTATTGCAGAAAGTTTCCCACAGTATTTACCCATGCAAAAAATGAGATCTTAACAGACAGGGAAGGTAAGCAATACATCGATTTCTTTGCGGGAGCCGGAGCGATCAATTTCGGTCATAACAATCCCTATATCAAGAAGGCGATACTTGAATACTTAAGTGAAGACGGGATAATTCACGCGCTTGATATGTATACTGAGGCTAAAGAGACGTTCCTTGTTGCGATGAAGGAACAGATCCTTAAGCCTAAGAATCTGCCCTATAAGGTGATGTGCTGCGGATCTACCGGAACCAATGCTGTTGAGGCGGCTTTAAAGCTTTGCAGAAAAGTTAAGCAAAGAGAAAATGTGATCGCTTTTTCGGGTGCATTTCACGGGATGACACTGGGGTCACTTTCGATGACCGGTGACAGATTCTCAAGGGCAGGAGCGGGAACAGCTCTTAATAACGTGACATTCATGCCATATTTTAATGCTTTCAAAGATCCGATGACTTCGCTTGATTATTTTGAAAGTGTTCTTAAGGATGATCATTCGGGTATAGATAAGCCGGCCGCAGTTTTCCTTGAAACAGTTCAGGCGGAGGGCGGCATCAATGTTGCTCCCATAGAATGGCTTAAGAGACTTCGTAAAATCTGTGATGACCATGATGTGCTCATGGTGGTGGACGATATTCAGGTCGGAGTCGGTCGTACAGGCACATTCTTTTCTTTTGAACGTGCGGATATTGTTCCGGATATGGTGGTACTTAGCAAATCCATAAGCGGATTCGGACTTCCGATGTCGATACTTTTAATAAAGCCTGAGTATGACATATTTAAGCCGGCCGAGCATAACGGTACATTCAGAGGCAATCAGCTTGCTTTTGTGGGATCAAAAGCCGGGATGGAGTATTTTGTAAAAGAAGATCTGGCTGCAAGAGCGAAGGCTAACGGTAAGCTTATCATGGATTATTTGACTGATGAGATCCTTCCTTTGGATGAGAGATTAAAGGTGCGTGGAATAGGGATGATCGCTGGAATTGACTTCTCCGGAATAGATTCAGCTCTTGCCCTTGAGGCCTGTCATAAGTGCTTTGACATGGGTCTTGTCATAGAACTTGCAGGAAGGGAAGATTGTGTACTTAAGATACTTCCTCCGCTTACGATAGAAGAGGATAACTTAAAAAAAGGTCTTATGATCATCAAAGAGGCCGTTAAACAGGTATTAAAATAGGGAATCAGCAGGAGCCGATATGCTTTTTAATTCTTATGAATTCATATTCGTGATGCTGCCGCTTAGTGTCATCGGATATTATATGATCAATAAGAAAAGCTACAAAGCCGGATCAGTGTATCTGCTGCTTTGCAGTTTCGTATTTATCGGGTACATGAACATCATGTACCTTTTGCTGATGTTACCCTGCGCGCTTTTGACATATCTTATCGCTCGTTTTATCAATAGCGGAATCAAAAAGCGAAAAGCACTGTTATCGGTCGGGATCATCATCAATGTGGCAGTCCTTTTGGTGTTTAAATATACCAATTTTTTCATAGATACGCTTAATGACTTATTATCCAAAGATTATGCTGCGGTTAATATCATACTGCCGCTTGGAATAAGCTTTTATACATTCCAACAGATCACTTTTTTGGTGGATTATTACAGGGATGAGAGTTTAAAATGCGATATCCTTGAATACCTTACATATATTTGTTTTTATCCGCAGTTTATCCAGGGACCGATAGTGCTTCAAAGTGAGTTCATACCGCAACTAAGAGATGAGAGCCGTAAGAGTGTGGATTATGAGTATGTGGCAACCGGACTGTACAGATTCATCCTGGGTCTGTCCAAGAAGGTGCTTATAGCCGACAGTATAGCCAAGGCGGTTAACGGAGGATACGATGCAATATCTGATATGGGAAAGATATCCGCCATAGCGACGATCATCGGATATTCGTTGCAGATATATTTTGATTTTTCAGGATATTCAGATATGGCCATCGGCCTTGGCAGGATGTTCCATATTGATCTTCCGGAGAATTTTGATTCTCCGTATAAAGCTTTTACGATTGAGGATTTCTGGGACAGATGGCATATCACTCTTACGAGATTTTTTACAAGGTATATATATATTCCGCTCGGAGGAAGCAGAAAGGGTAAGTTAAGAACCTATCTCAATATCCTTTTTATCTTCTTTATAAGCGGACTGTGGCACGGAGCCGACAGAACCTTTATAGTATGGGGGCTCATGCACGGGGCGGCTATGCTTGTCTGCAGGCTCATAAGAGATCTGTCAGGGAAAAAGTCGAAGGATATTAAGTCTGCATCCCGCCCGATATGTATTATCATGACGGCGATCACATTTATCTACGTGAGTGTGGCATGGGTATATTTCAGGGCTGAGAGCATGCGAAGGGCTGTGAGAGTCCTTAGCCGCATATTTGCTGCAGGATGGAATACCATAACCGATTCGGTGTATGAGAGCTTTAATCACATTGTGGAAGTTACATGGCTCATAAGGCTTGATATTTTGGATATTAATGAGAAGATCCCGGGATTCATCTTCTTTATTGCTGTGGTTGTATTTACATCTATATGCATGCTTTGTCCCAATACCAAGGAGATGACGGACAGATGGTGTGGACGGATCAAGGACGGTGCCTTGACTGCTTCACTGCGTGCCTGCATTGTGCCTGCACTTCTTCTTACATGGTGTATTCTTGGCATGAGCGGAGTAACAGACTTTATTTACTGGAGTTTCTGATGGCGGATAACAGTGTGGAAAAAGTGAACGCATTTAAAAAATGGATCATCGGTACCATAGGCATATTCGCTGTAATGGTTATAATTGCGAGTGCACTGGTTATCATAACGGACCCGTTTTTTCACTTTCATAAACCCATAACAAAATACAGACTGAATAATGAGCGATATATTAATGACGGTATCGCGAGACATTTTGAATATGATGCGATCATAACGGGCAATTCGCTTACGGAGAATTTTAAGGTAAGCGAATATGATGAGTTATTCGAAGTTAATGCAATAAAGCTTCCGTATTCCGGTGCCGATACCGTGGAACTGTGGCAGGCACTTGGCAGAGCGATTGGCAGAAATGCGACGGATATGTCAGCAGTGGCTGATAAGATAGCTACAGAATACAGATATAAGTATGATAAGCAGCAGGGATATAATGACAGTGTTCGAAACGTTTTGACATGCCTGTATATCGAAGATATTATGAGAGAAGATTATTGGAGCGGTTATGAAGGTGCGCCCGAATATCTCTATGATGATGATCCGATCAATGATATCAAGTATATTTTGAATAAGGATGTACTCTATCGCGGAACTTTTTTCAATATCCTGCTTACACTTCGGGGCGGAGACAGTACGTCCTTTGATGAGTACTGTGCATGGGAGCGTTCAAGCGGATATAAGCAGGCTGTGGCTTCGCTTGATAGGATCGAATACAGAAATCCTGAAGATGACAGGATCATGAGCGAATATGATGAGACGGTGATAGACAACTGTCTTGACCATAATGTGATCCCGGTCATTGAGGCCAATCCGGATACCGAATTCACTTTCTTTTTCCCGCCATTTTCCATTGCCAAATGGGCGGATTACTACAATGAAGGAAAAGTGGAGTACACTATAGACTGTATGGCTCATATTATCGACAGGTTGGTGGGATATGATAATGTGAAGATATTCGGCTTTGATGATGAGTATGAGCTTGCGACGGATCTGTCAAGGTATTGCGACACGATCCATTATGATGCAGATGTCAATTCGTGGATACTTACACAGATTGCGGCAGACAGACATTTGATCACGGAAGATAATAAGGCTGCTTATACAGATACATTGAAAGAATATTATGTTAGCTACGATTACACAGGTCTCAATGAGTACATGGAGTGATCAAAGACCCGGACATATCAGATATAAGGGAGTACTCTGATATGTGACCGACCCTGAGGGAGTATGTTGATGAAAGAAGTATCAAAAGCCAAAAGTAACCGAATATTCTACATATCGCTATGGCTGATCCCGCTTGTGTTCTATCTGTTTTTCGCTTTCTTTGACGGCGTGGCATGGTGCGCGGACAGCAGCAGTTATGTGGAGATGCATGATTGCAGGGAACCCTTGTATCCGACAGTGCTGGCACTTTTAAGATTTGCATTCGGTACGACCAAGGATATTGCTAATCCCGGTGCCGATCTAAGTCTCTTTACGATGGTGATTTTGCAGAGCATACTTGCTGGGATTGCGACAGCATCGTTTGTGACTTTTCTTGTAAGGCAGTTTCTTGCGGAAGTCGACGGGGGAGACTATATATACGGTGTGCGCATGTGTACCCGCGACGGACGTAAGAAGATCGACAGGTTAAGAATAAGATATAAGCTGTATGCTTATCTGATCTTACTGGTTCCGCTTGCTGTATCGCTGCTTAATCGCTTCGCGGCTCAGAGGGCGTCGATGTATTCCAACAGCATTATGACAGAGGGAATAGTCATAAGCATATATATGCTTGCGTTCAGATATATCCTGGATTATATGATAAACGGCAGTAAATATCCCTTCAGGATGGCATCCTTTATGATATTCATCGGGATATCTACAAGGAAGCAGATGTATGTGCTGCTTTGCCTTTTTGTGATCGCGATGATATACAGACAGAGGAAAAAGCTGGCGACAGTATATACTGTTGTGCTCATTGCAGGATGCGCCTTGCTGTTTGATTGCACATACAATCTCATACAGAGAGATTCTTTCATCATACATACGGAAGATAACAGATTTGTGACCACGATGGCGTTCTATACTGCAGACAGGAATTTTGTGAATTATATCGATCCCGAGCTTCAGGAGATCTACCTGCAGATATATGATGCGTGTGATCATAATAAATGGCTTATGAAGGATGCACCCTACGGTTGGTATGATGGCGTGGAACATTTCGCGGACAATTATGATCATATCCAGCTTGATACCATGCAGCTTATGCTTGATGATTTTGTGGATTACTGTTCATACAGCGGCTATGACGACAGTATGACCAAGACACAGAAGATTGATGCGATAAGGGCTTCATTTAACAGAAGTCTTCTGCCGCACGAGCTTTTCAGACTTCCGGTTGTCTTTTTCCATAATTTCCTAAGCGGTATGGTGAATACCGTGGCAAGGAAGAATATAATCCTCTGCATATATGCGGCTCTTATTTATCTGTTCTTTGTGATACTGATGATAAGGAACATATATAAGGATCACGCATATGGAGACAGCATAGAGGCGGAATATGACTCTCATGTGCAGTATCTGGCAAGAAAGTATAAAGAAAGGGCGACATTGTCGGTGATGACGATGCTTGCCATACTTGGCAATGTGACACTTGTGTCCGCAGTCATCTTCTGTCAGACCAGATACGCCATCTACAATATGCCCATATTCTATATGGCACTGCTTTTATGCCTGCCGGGACTTAAAGCTATAAGAAAAGAACTATAATCACGAAAGGTGAGGTTATATATTATGAACATACTTTTTACTATCTGCGGAAGAGCAGGATCAAAAGGGATAAAGAATAAGAATATCAGGGATTTCTGCGGAAAGCCCCTGCCGTATTATACTTTGTCGGCTATTGATCTATATCTGAAGAAATACGGTGATCCGAAAACTGACAGGTATGACATCGTTTTATCCACGGACAGCCCGGAACTTATTAAGATCATGAACGGCAATCCGTTCCTAAAAGTGGATGTGATAGAAAGAAGTGCGAAACTAAGCGGTGATGCTGTAGCAAAAAAGGATGTTATCTTAGACTGCATAGAGCAGATGGAGGAAAGAAAGAACTGTACCTATGATGTGGCTGTTGATCTTGATCTGACATCTCCTCTTCGTACCACTGAGGATATAGCGAACATTATTGATGCGCATTTTGAAAAAAAAGCGGACATCACATATTCCGTGACGACGGCGAGACGTAATCCGTATTTCAATCAGGTTATGAAGACCGATGAGGGCTTCCGTAAAGTCATCATATCTGATTTTGTGGCAAGACAGCAGGCTCCGGAGATATTTGACATGAACGCCTCACTTTATGCATACAGACCGGGGCATCTTAAGGCCGGCGGAGATTTTAATGTCGGACACTTTGAGGCCACAGTGATGTATGATACGGCGGTGCTTGATCTCGATCATGAGAACGATTTTGAACTCATGGAGATAATAGCAACGCATCTGTATTCAAAGATGCCGGAATTTGCGGAGATAAGCAGGAATATTCCATGATAGCTGTTAAGACCAAAAAACACGGAATAGATTTTTACAGAGTCTGGTTTGCGGACAGACCCTTTAATAAGCCGGGAGTGATCGCCTATCATCAGGCATCGTTTTGTCCGAAAAAATATGATGAATTTGACACTCTTTTAACCGACATAGCAAGAGAGCCTGAACAGATCAAGGGAGATTTTGCCAAAAACTGTCGGTATAAGGTCAATCGTGCCGAGCGTGAAGATGTACAGATCAGATTTCTTGATAATGAGCAGATCACGGATGATGAGATAGAGACATTCCTGTCATTTTTTAAGACATTCTGGGAGAGCAAGGGCAATGCCTTTGACAGAGCGGACGAGGTGAGACGTGATCTTAAGGATTACAGGGATGCAGGCGCTCTTACTTTTGCGATAGCCACCGTTAAGGGAGTGGATGCTGTCTATCACACCTATGTATATGATGAGAAAAGAGCGAGGCTCTTACATTCTGCTTCGCTGTACCGTCTGATGGATGATGAGGAGAGTGACAGTCGCAATCTTATAGGTATGGCTAACAGATATCTGCATTATGCTGATATGCTGCATTTTAAGGAAAAGGGACTTAAGACATACGACTGGGGCGGAGCCGGAAGAGGTGAGGATGTGATCAATATCACTGAATTCAAGGAAAGCTTCGGCGGTGTTCCCGAAAAGACTTATGATTTTGAGGAAGCAAAAGGATTTAAGGCCAATGCTTTTAAGATACTTGTGAAATTGCTTGATGATGCACTGCTTTGACAGACGGAAATCGGAAATCCGGTATGCGAGAGGTTGTCGGTGTGACTGCATGGCAATTATACACGGATTTCGAAATGGAGATCATGATGAAAAAGATCCTTGTGGTCGGTCTGGGATCCATATCCAGACGGCATATTAAGAATATCAAAAAGATATATGAGGATGTACAGATAGATATACTTAGACATTCTGCATCATCCGAAGATGACGGACTCGGGTGCAGTGTGTATTCATATGATGATTTGGACGATCACTATGATGCAGTGTTTATCACGAATCCTACTACCATGCATATAGATACTCTTACCAGGTTTTCTGATAAGTCGGACGCTTTTTTTGTGGAAAAGCCTTTAAGACCCTTTGGGACTAAGGCGGATGCGATATATGAATTGCCAAAAGATAAGGCGTACTATGTCGCCTGTCCATTAAGATACACTTCCATAGTGCAGTATCTTAAAGAGAATATTGCATGGGATGATGTATACAGCTTAAGAGCTATCTCATCGAGCTATCTGCCTGATTGGAGACCGGGAACCGATTATTCCAAGTGCTATTCGGCGCGTAAAGAACTTGGTGGAGGCGTGGCTGCGGATCTTATTCATGAATGGGATTATATCTCATACCTCATAGGAAGGCCTGAACGTGTACATACTGTCACAAAGAAACTCTCCGACCTTGATATAGATGTTGAAGATATTGCGCTTTATATAGGTGAGTACGCCGATAAGCTTGTGGAAATACATCTTGATTACATCGGACGTAAACCCGTCCGCAACCTTTATATATTTGCAAAAGAGGACACGATATACTGTGATTTTATAGCAAGTAAAGTCGCATATCTTAAGGCAGACAAGGTGATCGAATTCGGACAGGAGAGAGATGATTATCAGATAGCTGAGCTAAGACATTTCTTTGATATAGCTGATGGTAAGATCGTCAATGACAGCACTATATATGAAGCAGACAGACTCATGACGCAGCTTGAAGAGGGATCATGAACATACTTATAGTAAGAACCTTCGGTGAAACGATGGATGCAACTTCATATAATGTTCAGGAGATCGGACTGGCAAAGGCGTGGGTAAGAGCCGGGCATCAGGCTGATGTAGTGATATACGGTGGCTTTAAAGATGACAGAACGGTGCTTATGCCTGTGGATGATTCCGGCGTGGTCAGATATGATGAGAGGCTGCTCGGAGAAGATACATATGTCAGGGAAGGCAATGTGGACGGAGATGATCCGGACCGATTTATCTCCGTGTATTATTTAAGCGGGGTCAGCATCCTAAAGAATGGTTTCTTTTTTTCTTTAAAAGGAATTGCTAAGAATTATGACATCATACAGGTGCATGAATATGATCAGATCACATCGTGGCTCTACTACACTAACAGGCGTTTCCGCGACAGAGTTGTCATATATCATGGACCGTATTTTCATGATTTCAACAATGGCTATAATCTTAAATGCCGTGTTTTTGACAATCTGTTCCTAAGATTTAAGAGTGCGCCCAATACCCTGTGTTATACCAAGAGTAATGCGGCTGCGGAATTTTTAAGACAAAAGGGCTTTAAGAACGTATATCCCGTAGGTGTCGGCTTGGATACCGACGCTTGGGAAGATATACTGGAACAGGAGAATGCGGGTGCCGGTGCAGGTATTGCAGGAACAGAATTCGGGAAAGCGCTTGTAAAGGCTGAACAGTCGCTTGGAACGCTTGATGCACAGGGCAGAAGACAGAATAAAGAAGCTTCTTATTTTACCTATATATACGTGGGCAAGTTGGAGCCGAGGCGTAATACGATATTCCTTATGGATGTCGTGGACAGGCTTCTTACGGAACATGAAGATACCAGGATGATCCTTATAGGTACGGGCGATCCTGAATATAAGAGCAGGTGTCTTGCAAAAGTGCAGAAGTGGATCGATGCGGGACGCATTATTTATACACCCAGGGTGACTCAGGCTGAGCTTCCGGCCATATACAGGATGGCTGATTGCATGCTTTTCCCGACCATATATGATATCTTCGGGATGGTGCTTTTGGAGGCTATCTATTTTGACCTGCCGGTGGTGACGAGTAATAACGGCGGGGCAGATATGCTCTTTGAGAATGAGAAAAATGCTGTTGTGGTCGACAGTCTCGATATGGAGGCATGGGTAGAGGCCGCCGTGCGGATGCATGATGATGTGGATCTGTATAACAGGATAAAAGTGGCCCTTTTGGATGATAGGGATAATATAAGCTGGGATGCGGTAGTTAAGAGAATGCTTGTGACATGGCCAAGGAAGCAATAGATGGCAATAAGCTGCAATAGTCGGCAATGGGCGGCAGGCAATAGGCGACAGTAGATGGCCAAGGCGGCAGGCAATGAACGGCATGAATATATATATGAAAGGATAGCGCACGTAGGTATACGTGCAAGAATTGAATTATGTTAACTGATGGAATTATATTTGATGTGGACGGAACGATATGGAATTCTACTCCGATAGTGGAAGATGCGTGGAATCAGGCACTTTCTGATAACGGTTACAGTGAAAGAGTGACGGCTAAGCGCTTACAGGGGCTTTTTGGCCTTCCGATGGATGTGATCATCAGGGATATCCTGCCTGATGCCACGGAAGAAGAGCGGATAGCATTTGCACCGAAGTGTTTTAAGTATGAGCATGAGTTCCTTGAGCGCAAGGGCGGGATAGTCTATGACGGTTTTGAGGATATGCTTAAGATCTTAAGTGAGAAATATCCTTTATATATCGTGAGCAACTGTCAGGCCGGATACATTGAACTTATGTTGACCAAAACCGGCTTTGGCCAATTTTTTGAGGACCATCTGTGCTTTGGCGATAATGACAAGCTTAAGGCAGAGAACATAAGGATAGTCTGTGAGCGTAATCATATTGAGAATCCCATATATGTCGGTGA
>JAEEGL010147361.1_pt1 | contig 38155 bp, 30 predicted proteins | sample 9134231 | NCBI WGS metagenome assembly JAEEGL01 (sample SAMN16246548, study PRJNA631951) | gut metagenome | biome: gut microbiome; feature: rumen; material: fiber-attached | host: Bos | place: Iran: Karaj | collected 2018-10
AAGGCGTCGGCAAAACCACCATTGATAAAGTCATGGCAGCTCGCAGCAGCCATGGAAAATATAATTCAGTCGAAGAATTTTTTGCCGATCTCCCCAAGGATGCCGGTCATCGCCTCGAAAAACTGAGTGACTATTTTGCCGTCGACTGCTCAAATCGCAGTGCTGGAGCCTCAAAACCTTCAGCGCCGAATCCAGCCCCCGCACAGCAGGCTGCTGTCGCTGCGCCATCCGCAAATCCAGCTGCAGCGGGTGTCATCAACATCAATACTGCCAGCGAAGCCGAACTTCAAAAACTTCCCGGATTGAGTGCACCCAAAGCAGCAGCAGCCATCGAATACAGAAATGCAAACGGTCCCTTTGCATCCTGCCAGGATCTCAAAAAAGTCAAAGGCATCGGTGCCAAAACTGTTGCCAAGCTTCTGGATAGCTGTACGACAGGCAATGTCGCTGCTGCACCGCAGAATACAGCTCATCAGGCCGTCGCAGCCCCTCAATACGCTGCAAACGACACCCCCTCAGGTATGATCAACATCAATATCGCAAGTGTTGAACAATTGTCAGCCATGCCGGGAATGGACATGAAAAAAGCTTCCGCTGCCATGGAATACAGAAATACAAACGGTTCCTTTGCTTCATGCAAAGACCTGCAAAAAGTTAAAGGCATTGGAGTCAAAACCGTCGAAAAATTACTCTCGGTCTGTACCGTAAAATAATTTCATCTATATTTATGTCTGAGATTGCATCTCTGGAGGTTACCATGAAAACGCAGAATAAACACTTTTCAACCCGGCTTTTGCTCGCCCTGATCATGCTGTGTTTCGCCATGACATGCAGCCTGAATGCTGTTGCCAAACCGGATCCGAAAAAAAATCTGATTAAAGAAGCTGCAGCTGCTTACGAAAAAGATGATTTCGACACGGCTCTGGCTAAATTTAACGAAGCCTACGACCAGGATCCCAGCAAATCGTCCATTCTCTACAATATCGGCAGAGTGTACGAAAGCAAGGCAGACTACAATAATGCCATCTCCTACTATAAACAGTTCATTTCAGCCCCGGGATCCGATGAAAATGCTCGAAAAGATGCTCTGAACCGCATTAAAAACCTCACCGAAACCCTCGAAATTCTCAGCAGTACCCCCCCTGATGCACCACAAATCAAGACAGGCAAAGCTCCTAAAGCAGCTAAAACGCCCAAAGCCCCCAAAGCGCCAAAGGGAGAGAAAAAAGCTCTCGAACCCGGAAAATGCATCGACATCAATAACGATCCCGCCGAGATGCTCGTTAATCTCAATGGCGTCGGCGATTCTACTGCGAATAAGATTATCGCAGCCAGACCGTATACTTCTATCGATGATCTCAGTAAAATAGGCGGCATCGGTCCCGCTAAAATCAACAAAATGCGCGATCAAATTTGCCCAATCGGCGGCAGCGCCGCCGCTGCAGCTCCTGCGGCTCCCGCAGAAAAAGCTGCAGCAGATAAAGCTCCAAAAGCTCCAAAAGCTCCAAAGCCACCCAAAGCCAAAAAAGATGATGCCCCCATCCTGGATATCTAGTCCGAAATGAATCAAACATGAAAATGCCGTTTCATTTCCAGTCTATAATCCGTTTTTTGGTCAGAATTCCCAATTAGTTGTATGATATAACGGCGCACATTCGGCGCCGTTTATTATATGCATTTCCTTCGAAATGCCTTCCTCCCAACCCTACGATTTAGGAGTTACAAAATGCGCATTGTTATCGACAGCATTTCAGACAAAGTTGCTCGCGTTGAATTCGATGGTGTGATGGTCGAGATTCCTCGCTGTGTCCTCCCCGCAAACTGCAAGGAAGGTGATATCCTCGGACTCGTCAAACTCGACAACTCAGAAGTTCTCAAAGCAGGTCAGGACAGACTCGATCGAATGAAAGCCATGTCAAACGCTGGCAATGATGTCGATCTCTAATCATTTTGAATTCCGGATCCATTTCTGGGAGGCCAACAGCCTCTCAGAAAAAATCCTTGAATTTCAAAATATTACAACACAAAACACATAAACTGTCTCCCATTTGAACGACGCCCTGAATCGGCATCATCTTCTCAAATACTTTCAATCCAAAGACGGGTTTTGAGTCCCTTTGGATAAACGCCTTTAGCTATCTGTTTGTTATGAATGATATACAGCTCACCCAGGAACAGCTCAATCGCCTCGAAACATCCTCCCTCGATATTGAACAGGTAAAAGCTGAACGCATCGAAATCGAACAAATGTACGACAGTCTGATCGGAAAACTGCTCAGCTACCATTCCGAAGCTGATAAAGCTCTCATCCGAAAGGCTTTTGAATACGCATACGACAAGCACCTCCTGCAAAGACGAAAATCCGGTGAACCCTATATTATTCATCCCCTTGGCGTGGCAAAACTCGTCACACAGCTCAAGCTGGATGAGGCAAGTATTTGCGCTGCTCTGCTCCATGACGTCGTCGAAGATACCGAAACCACTCATCGTGATATCGTCGATGAGTTTGGTCTCGAAATCGCCAATCTCGTCGATGCGCTCACAAAACTCGACAAGTATCAGTTCACTTCCAAAGAAGAACGACAGGCCGCAAACTTCTGCAAAATGCTCTTCGCCATGAACAGCGATCTTCGATGCATCCTCATCAAACTCGCCGATCGCGTTCACAATATGAGAACTCTGCAGCACATGCGCCCCGACAAACAGGCGACCATCGCGCAGGAAACGCTCGATATATACGTCCCCATCGCCAACAGACTCGGTATCGAATGGATGAAAGCAGAACTCGAAGATATCTGCCTCAAGTATCTTCATCCCGAAGAATATCAGGATCTTAACGCAAAAATTACACACCTCATGGAGGATAAGCACGATTATATCGAACGCGTAAAAGGGCTGCTCAATGATGCCCTCGTCGCAGAAGGTATTACCGGTTTCAAACTCAAGGGGCGCGTCAAACACATCTATTCTATCTACCGAAAACTCAAACGCAGCGACGGGGTATTCGAAAATCTGCACGATATCATTGCTTTTCGCGTCATCGTCAATACCAAAGCAGAATGCTACCACGTCCTCGGTATCGTTCACGGCATGTGGACGCTCGTCGAAAATCGCTTCAAAGACTATATTTCAAGGCCAAAAGCCAATCAGTACAGCTCCCTGCACACCTCCGTCATCGGCCCCGACCGGGAACACTTCGAAGTCCAGATTCGCACCTACGAAATGGATCAAATCGCCGAAGAAGGTATCGCCGCACACTGGAAATATAAAGAAGGAAATATCACGCCCGCAAAAGATGCGCGCGACTTTGAGTGGCTCAGACAGCTCGTCGAGTTCCACGACGAAGCCGGTACCAGCGACTCCAACTATTTCCTCAACTCCGTCAAAGTCGATCTCTTCAATGACGACGTCTTCGTCTTTACCCCAAATGGCGAAATCAAAGCGCTTCCGCTCGGTTCCTGCCCCATTGACTTTGCGTATGCCGTCCACAGCGAGGTCGGGGATCACTGCTCTGGCGCGCTGGTTAACGGAAATATCGTTTCCCTGCGATACGAACTCAAAACCGGCGATGTCGTCGATATCATTACACGCGCAAACCAAAAACCCAAAAGCGACTGGCTGCAGATGGTCGCGACCAACCGAGCCAAAAGCAAAATCACCAAATTCCTCAGCCAGGAAGAACGCAATACACACAAACTCATCGGCAATCAGCTCGCCGAAAAAACGCTCAAGAAATTACACCTCAATCTCAATCAGTTCGAGCGACTCCCGGATCTCCCCAAACTGCTGTCCTCGCTCAAACTACAAAATCTCGAAGCACTATACGTCGCGCTCGGATCAGAAAAGCTCTCACCCGAAACTTTTCTCGAAAAAGTTCAGCCTTTCACCGGACAAGTCAATGATGCAGAACCGGAATCCTCGGATAATTCCACCATCTCACAGACTTTCCTGCGCGAAGAACGGGTCATCGAAAAAATATCAAAACGCGCTCAGACCAATGTCTGCGTCGATGGTATCGACAACCTCGCCATACACTTCGCCAAATGCTGTTCACCCGTTCCCGGAGAACCCATCGTCGGTTTCATTACACGCGGTCGCGGTTTGGCCATTCATCACATGAACTGCCCAAGAATCCGAAACCTCGAACCCGAACGACATGTCGAATGCCACTGGGATCCCAAAATGGCCGACGCTACCCAGGCAACGCGATCTGTCAATGTTCAGGTCGTCGCCAACGATCGCATCGGCATTCTGCAGGATGTCATCAAAGTCATGAGTGAAATGAAAATCAATATTTCACAGACTCACTGCCGAACCCTCCCCGACTCCCTGCAGTGCATCCTCACGTTCGAAGTCCAGGTCGTCGATATCAAACAACTCAATATGCTGCTCAGAAATATCCAAAGAACACCGGGCGTTATCACCGCTGAACGCAGCACAACCTGATTTCACTTGATCTCTGTGCTTCAATACCATAGACTTTGATCCAGCGTGTAGTTCAATACACCGACAATCTTTTTATCAATGGCCGCCGGAGCGCTTCGTTTCGGCGGTTTTGCTTTGTCTCTTGCGTGTCCCAGATTTACAGGAAGAAATCATGACAGTCGAACGTCATCCCATGACACCTTATGGATTCCAAAAATTGAAAGAAGAACTCCGCGATATCCGCGAAGTTCAAAAACCCGCCAACGTCAAAGCCATCGAAGAAGCTCGTGCACACGGCGACCTGAGCGAAAATGCAGAATATACCTACGCTAAGGAACAGCAGGGCTTCATCTACGGCCGCGAAAAAGAAGTCGAGGCCCTCATCGCAACTGCAGAGGTCATCGATCCTGCCACTCTGTCCGGTGAACGCGTCGTTTTCGGTGCAACCGTACACCTGCTCGACATCGATACCGACGAGGAAATTACATATACTATCGTCGGCGAAAATGAATCCGACAGCAAGCACGGCCGCGTCTCCATCGTCAGCCCGATTGCCCGCTCACTCATCGGAAAACGCGTCGGCGACGAAGCTGTCGTCAATGCCCCAAAGGGAAAAAGAAATTTCGAAATTCTCGATATTGAATTTCTCAGCGTCGATACATGGAAATTTTAAACTCGCCTATGCCGGTGCCCGGCATACGGCTCGCCAAAACGCCGCTATTGCAAGCAATACGCGGCGTTCGCTGCTTTTGGGTGCAGCAAAATAAAAAAAGGGAGACCCTGCAGAGTCTCCCAAATTCAATCCAATAGCACCGTTTTCTCTACATCAGAACCGTCGGACGACCAATCATCACGGTACTCCCGATCTCGCCAACCTCTCTGACAGGCGTCTTGCCTGCATCGATGCGCTTGCCGCCGCCAACAGCTATGGCCACGTGATTGATGCCGCGCCAACGCGTACCGCTGTTCCAGTTGTGATGATAGAACAGCAAGTCTCCAGGCTGAATTTCGCTGGCAGATGCAATTTCACCACCGGCATTATAGATCTTCTTTGCCTGGCTCTCGGAATTTGCCCAATTGAAATTCACACCGGCTTCTTTCCAGCAGCGCGCCGTAAATGACGAACAATCATAATATCCTGTGCTCGTGCGCTTGTTCTGGTCATATTTCCAGCCCTGGCTCACGCAGATGTTCATCAGCGTATAGGCGTAATCCGCAGCCTTCTGTCCAGCCTCAGATCCGCCCCCGCCAGTTTCCACTTTGGAGAGGTATTTGCCGCTCATCCAGCCCGTCTTATCACCGTATTTTACCTGATACCAGCCATTGCTTTCGCCGATGACAGTCACGACGGTTCCTGCATCCAAAGCAACAATCTGATCATAATCCGTACTCGGGCCCGTGCGCATCCAAAGTGCACTCACGCCCGAAACGCGCGCCTGAAATTCCTCGAATGCCGGCGCAGGCGGCTGATAATCCGTAAACTGCGCATTGATCCACCCAAAACCGGTTCCATAATTAATCCGCAGCCAGCCATTCTTTTCTTCATAATACTGAACGCTCTTGCCCTTGGTCAAACCACCGATTCGGGCATAATTGCTTCCCGCATCCGCACGGACATTGAGCGCATCAGCCGTCACTTTTGCAGTCCCTATCGGATCGTCCTGCTTCTGAACATTCGATGTATCCGAAGATGAATTCTTCCGACGTTCCTGCTTCCGATCACGCAAAAGCTGATAGGATGCGGATTTCCTGATACGACTGGATAAGCTGCCAGCCATTGAATCCAATCGGGTTCCCAACCTTGCCGATGTCATAATTCCTCCTGTTTTCAGTTACTATCCACCTATACTCAAACTGTATTCATTTTACAGAATGTATCCATGAAATCCAAGAATTATCTCGTTACGGGCCGATAAAGATTTTATTTCCAAATATCTCCCACAAATCCAATAAAATGGAGTAGAAGGTCTGCGCCAATTTTATGGCAATTCATCATAAAATCTGGTTCTTTGATTCTAATGCCCGATTGGAAATGATTCGAATTTCTGACGGCAATTTTTTCAGGAGAGAAATAATGGCGAAATCAATTATGCTCATGTGCTGTGATTCCTGTTCACCCAAACTTGCTGACGGCATCAAGGCAAGCCTTGAAGCTCAGGGCAAAAAAGTTGCACTCCTTGCACCGCTGGCCGGCTGCAAAGATGAGGCATGCGGTGATTCCTTCTGCAAATGTGAAGCTCTGAAGCTCATTGCCGACGGCAAAAAAGACGCACTGCTTTCCATTCTCGTCGACCGTGTCGAACAGGCCGGCAAAGATGCCGATTTCGTCATCCTTCACCCCATCGCCGATCAGGGCGCGCTGCGCGATGCATACGGCCTCAACGTTGCACTCGCCAAGAATATTGATGCATGCGTCATTCCGGCCATCTGTGCAGACGACAAATCCGACGAACAGGTCGCTGATGCTGCCGAACTCAACGTCAAACTCCTTGCACAGGACGGTCTTGCGATTTCTGTCGTTGCCTCCAATTGCAGTGACGCTGCAGCCAGATTAATCGAAGCCAAAGGCCTGACCGTGATCAATCCTGCAAACGCAAAGATCAGCGCAGATAAGCTCGTTGCTTCATCGCAGATCACGACGCCGACCAAATTCATGCGCAGCCTCCACGACAAATGCCGCGCAAACAAAAAGACCATCGTTCTGCCCGAAGGCGCACTCGACCGCATTATCAAAGCTGCTGCCGAACTCCGCGCTCAAGACCTCGTCAACATCATCCTTCTGGGCGATGAAGCCGAAATCCGCGCAAAAGCCGCAGAAATCGGCATCGAACTCGATGCTTCCATCAAAATCATCAATCCCGCAAATTCTCCCGACCTCGAAGACTATGCCAATACACTTTATGAAATCCGCAAAGCCAAGGGCATGGAACTCGACAAAGCCCGCAAACTCATGGGTGACAAGACTTTCTTCGGCACCATGATGGTTTATAAAGGCGTCGCCGATGGCATGGTTTCAGGCGCTACCACTTCGACTGCAGATACCATTCGTCCCGCTCTTCAGTTCATCAAAACAAAACCCGGCATCAAAACCGTTTCTGGCGTGTTCCTGATGAGTCTAGCCGATCGCGTCTACATCTATGGCGACTGCGCCGTCATTCCCAACGCCACGACGGATCAGCTCCGCGACGTCGCCATCGCTTCCGCAGCAACAGCAAAAGCTTTCGGACTCGATCCCAAAGTCGCGATGCTCTCCTACTCTACCGGAACTTCCGGCAGCGGCCCCGATGTCGATGCCGTCCGCGAAGCTACCGAAAAAGTCCGCGAAGCCGACCCGAATCTCGCCGTCGAAGGCCCGATCCAATACGATGCAGCCGTCGTCCCCTCTGTCGCAAAGACGAAACTTCCCGACAGCCCCGTCGCAGGCAAAGCCAATGTCTTTGTTTTCCCGACGCTCAATGCCGGAAATATCGGTTACAAAGCCGTCCAGCGTTCCGCCAATGCCATCGCCATTGGCCCGCTGCTCCAGGGACTCAACAAGCCAGTCAATGACCTGAGCCGCGGCGCTACCGTCGCAGACATCGTCAATACCGTCATCGTTACCGCCATTCAGGCTCAGGGTTAATTCATCATCGCTACAATCCCCGAAACAAATCAATCCGGGGATTGTGCTGTATCTGACGTACATCAGGGGGCATCCGGCGATGCTTTCTCATTCTATATAAAAGGAAAACACATGAAATTACTCGTCATCAACTGCGGTTCCTCAACAGTCAAATATCAGCTCCTCGAAATGCCGGCAGGCGACGTCCTCGCAAAAGGCAATGTCGAACGCATCGGTGAAGAAATCGGTATCCTCAAACACAAAACTGCCGACGGCAAAAAAGTCGAAATCACCGACGAAGTCTTCCCGACCCACGAAGCTGGTCTCAAACGCGTATTCGATCTCCTCCTCGATGGAACGATCAAATCACTCGACGAAATCAAAGCCGTCGGACATCGCGTCGTTCATGGCGGTGAAAAACTCACCAAAACATGCCTCGTCGACCAGAGCATCATCGACGAAATCGAGCACGTATATCCGCTCGATCCACTCCATGTTCCCGCACACGTCATCGGCCTCAAGGTCGCCCAGAAACTGCTCCCCGGCGTCCCCAATGTCACCGTTTTCGATACGTCATTCCACCAGACGATCCCCGAATACGGCTATCTGTATGCCATTCCCTACAAACTCTATACGGAAGATCATATCCGCCGCTACGGCGCACACGGTACTTCCCATGAATTCGTATCGAATCGCCTCGCAAAACTCCTCAACCGCGACATCAAGGATATGAACATCATCAGCTGCCATCTCGGCAGCGGTTCCTCCATCACGGCAGTTCAGGGCGGCAAATCCATCGATACATCGATGGGCCTCACTCCGCTCGAAGGCCTTTGCATGGGCACGCGCTGCGGCGATATCGATCCCGCTGTCCTGACATATCTGGGACGCACCAAAGGCATGAATGCCGATCAGCTCGACAACCTCATCAATAAACAGTCCGGACTCCTCGGTCTTTCGGGAATTTCCAATGACTGCCGCGTGATCGAGGAAGGCGTCGCCGCCGGCGATCCCGCATGCAAACGCGCGATGGATGTTTTCGTCTACAGAATCGTCAAATACATCGGCGCCTATGCCATGGTCCTCGGACATGTCGATGCCATTATCTTTACGGCTGGTATCGGCGAAAATTCACCCTATGTCCGCGAAGCTGTGTGTAAAAAACTTGGCTTGCTCGGCGTCGATATCGATCCGGCCGCCAATGACTGCCATGGCAAGGAACGCCGCATTTCAACCGACAAATCCAAAGTTGAGGTCTGGATCGTTCCCACAAACGAAGAACTCGCCATTGCACAGCAGACCTATGCACTCGTAACAAAATAATTCCGACAGTTCCACAGTAGTACAAATAGCCGTATCGCCCGCCGGCAATACGGCTTTTTTTTATATTAATCACCCCAAAAAAAGAACGCGGTGCGTATTGGCACTCGCCAATAGCACCGCGAAAGGTGAGCCGTAGCCCGTTTGCGGGCTAGGCGAACGAAAAATTATATATTATTAAAACCGCGCATATAGACATCAAACGCACCATTGCCATCGCTGTCATCATTCCACAAAATGACATTGCGTCCCTTTCCATCCGAAGCAATCGCAGGCGCTGAATGACCGCTGTATGGATTGTTGTTGACGGTTGCCGGAGCGCCCCAATTATTATTTTTGTAACTGGCTCTTTGTATATCATTGCACTCGGCAGTCTTGGTATTTTTATATTTACAATAATCTGCTTTCTTTTTGGGATCACCGCCCACAATTTCCCAAACAACACTGATACTGCCATCCTCAGTCATTGCTATATCGGGATGTTTGGTATTTTTGCCATCGGGCGAAAACGGATGTTCTTCAATCAGTTCGTCCGATGTTCCGGCCTTGAAACCGCGGGCATATGTCATAAAAATGCCCTTTGAACCACGCTCATCCAGCCAGGCAATCGCATAATCCCCCTTGGAGTTCATCGCAACCGCAGGATAAGTCTGATCGCGCGTAGAATCCGTATTGACGATAAAATCCTTGAACTGAACACCGCCATCCGGATTAAATCCCTGGGCTTTTACCTGAGTAGCACCGTTGCCGTCGTTATCATCTTCCCAGGTAATTACATAATGACCGTCCGATGACATCGCAACAGCCGGATACCGATACGTCCCGGAAGCCCCGCCTGCTGCGAGTTTTTGAGCAAACCTCTCGGAACCGTCAGCATTGAATCCCCGCATATATATCTGTTCATATCCGGCAGATGTATCTTCCCACACGACGACAAAGTTCCCATCGTCAGCCATAGCAATTTTGGGATAACGCTGCTGATCCTTATCAATAGTATTGACGATCTTGCTCCCAAAAAGTTCTGTACCATCGGGTTTATAACCACGCATATATATATCGTACTTGCCATCGCCATCGCTGTCATCAGCCCAGACGACGACGAAATTGCCATCCAAATCCATTGCAGCATCCGGCTGAACCTGATTGCCCTTTGTCACATTGTTCACATAGAAGAAACCGGATTTGTTGCATCCGCCGACACACGAAATCCGGGCCCGGATATCGTAATTACCGTCCCCGTCATCCTTGGAATCGTCATCTTCCCATACCGTAACAAAATCCCCGGTGTTCCGGCTCATGGCAATCGCACCGTTCATCTGATGACGGCCCCCCGTCCCAATCGCACGCGTCGTAAAACCATAATCGTTGATCGTATAATTATCGACAGGCGTTTTTGCAAAATCCATCCCCGTCATAACCGGCCTGTGTCCCGTATAGGATCCATCATTATTTTTAATCGTCTTGGTCGGATCCGCAGGATAATAATCCACATTCTCCGGATTCAGGGTTGAATTGTTATCCCTGGAACAAAACAGTTTCTTAAAACCAAGCAGAGATTCTGTCGTCGCCGTCATCTCTCCGGTTTTGGGATTGACGACGATCCGGCGAACCCAGCCGTTGCCGGCATTGTTCAAATCGTAGCCGCCTCCCTTTTCACAATGTTCCGGCGTCTCACTCTGATAATCGACCAGCATTTCGCGAATCCTATTCTGATTGGAACCTCTGACATCTTCGCGATAAAATGATCCGGATACATGGCCGGCAACGACGAGAAACACATTGCCATGTCTTTCCGTCAGTTCTTTGGATACTTCCTTTCCGCCGGCACCAAATAATACATCATAATAATTATGACCGCTCGTCTGACCGCTTCGGCTCAAATAATTATGCATTTCTATAATCACATGATGATCCGGATGCTCAGATATTATTCTGTCCGCTTCACAAAGTGTTTCCTTGCGTGCGGCGAATTCCAGCGTAATCACCAGAAACTTTATCCTGCCAATATTAAATGTGCCGTACATCGACTCAGTCGAACTCTTAAATACTTTCGGAGCCCACGTTTTGCCCGCATATCTTTTCTCATTAAAATATTCTTTAAAATGTGAATTGCCGTGACTCGTAAAGTTATCATCACCTGCGCAGGAATCCTTCGATGATTCATGGGTCTGCTTGTAATCATGATTTCCTGTAGCCGGACTGTTCGGAATATCGGCATCATCGAAATATTTCATGGATTTGCTGGCAATCTCCCACTGGGATCTGCCGGAGAGGTCCTTGACGATATTCTTCTGGGTCATGTCCCCCAAATGAATGACATACTTAATATTCCAGTCTTTTTTCTTGCCGGCGAGTGCCTTCATCTGGGGTAAATTTTTCGAATCTTTTTCGGCCATCGCCGTGCATCCCTTAAGGCGCGTGTAGTACTGCGTATCCGGCACAAGCACGATCGAAAATGGCTCGCAGTCATCGCCGCACGCAAATGTACATTCATGCGTCGCCGGATCACAGGATTTCCCCATTTCACAGACCGTTCGATTTCCCCACGAAGGACAATGATTTTCCGTATCTTCTATACATTCAACGACATCATCACCATCGCATTTGATATCTCCAATAGTACAACTGCTGGCACACGGATTCTCACAGGCCACACCTTCGGAATTGCACACTTCTCCCGTCGGGCAGGCCGCAGCCTCAGACCATTCCAGACAACTGTCATTATCATAATTGCCGCATGTTCGAACTGAATTATCCTTGCATTCTGTCTGCCCCGAAATGCATTCATCCTCACAGGATTCCGCGCATTCTCCATCCACACAGTGCGTTCCCGCTTCGCATGCAGTTTCCTCCCCCCACATCAGGCATCCGGTACTGTCCGCATGACACGAAATGAATCCCTTATCAGTACATTTCGTATCGCCCTCATCGCATTCGGGATGACACGAATCATCGCATTCGTGCGTCTCTGCATTACATTTGGTTCCGCCCTCGCATTCCCTGTCGATGATCATGGCCGGGCAGTCATCGCCTTCTTTTACGCATTTCATGACGCCATATTCGCTGCAGTCATACGTGCCTTCCACACAGCTTCCATCACATTTATCGTCGTTTTTCCCGTCCGGATTGCCCGACGGTTTCTCGTCCGGTTTGCCCGCCGGTTTCTCGTCCGGATTGCCGGAACTGCAATCCTCCCCCTCTTTACATTCGGAAGTATTCTCTTGATGAGATCCTGAATCCGAAGAACATCCCATCATCCCGATCCCCATTGCACATATAACAATACTCGCCAGTTTAATATTCATCGAATGCTCCTCTTGCTTTATTCATATAAACCGAATCACACACACCTGCGATATTACATTATGGTTCTGGAATTGCCAATTCTCAAATCCAGACTCTTTCTAAAAAGCTCAAACTAAAACGCAAAAGCAAACATCTATCCACTCTCGGCGGACAGGGTTTTCTATACAGGGATTCAGTTATGCGCCTGCAGCACATAGCCCTTTTTTATAATATATTGCGCGGGCTATCGGCTGCGCCGATACGCCCGACGCGCTCCGGCTATCGGCTGCGCCGATACGCCTTCACAAAACTTCTACTTTTCTTCTTCTTTCGCCACAATTTCCCGACGGTTACCATCATCATCAAACGTGCGCTTTAAAGCACGTTCAACCGGAACAAGGAGGAGACAGAGCGGGATAAGCTGGGCAAATATAGTGATGCATCCCAAAACGCCAATAAACTCCGAACTCCTTCCATACATCACAGCGATACAAATACCTGTGACGATTAACGTCCCCATCCCCCAGTTAAACGAAATTTTTCCGGCAAGCTGATTGGCAAAATTCCATGTATCCTGATTCATCATGGAGCGGCGCGTCCGATAACCTACGACAGGATTGATCTTTTTGGGCGAAGCCTTTTTCAGCACAATTCCGACAATAATCATACACGCCGGAATAATTAATAAGCAAAGCGATAGGGCTAGCCAGTTTCCAAATGTACCGTTCATATCAGTTTGTATCTCCCTTGGTATTCTTCGCTTCCGGCAGCGCGTTCAGAACCGAAAGTCCCTTGGTTGAAGTCTTTTCCCTGAACTTGAGCATCTTGAGCTGATCAGGTACGGTACTGTCCTTCATATAGGCCTGAAAATTCTCACCGCTCTGTATATTATAATGATAATCACCATCTTCTGCCACCCCCAGAGATGTCAGCTGGCGAGTGCGAAGTATCATCGAATCCTGAGCAAACGGCATATCGATGATATTGCGCTTGAATTCAGGACCATACTGAAAATACTGCTCAGCATTCGATGGATATAATATCATCATCTTCAGTCCGGAATCCCGCAATGCCTTTGAAATTCCCTGCATTGCCACATTGCCGGTCAAATCGCCGCATACCGGATAGACGCGATGATTCTCCCAAAGCTGTTTTATACGTTTGAACTGTCCTTCATCCGAAACGAATGTCGGCACTTCCGTATCATTCGTTTTTTTCGAATTCGAATACTTCTTGGCAACGCGGTTCAGACGATGATTGACCTCGGCATTGGCCCGTTCCCAGGCTTTCATGGCATCATCCGCCAGATCCGGGAAATACTGTTCAAGGGCAGCCTTCATTTTATCGGCATTCTTCTTTTTCCAGAATGAAAGAAACTCCTCAATATTCGAAGAAGCCATAAATGCTGCACCGTAAGCAAAATGCAGGCGTGTAATTTCGCGATCAAAATCCATGGGAATGACCAGTGACGCATTGGCCCAGCCTGCCAAAAGATAGACCTGATCCGTACCGACACCGGAAATTACACCGCCTTTATCCTTAATATGAGGATACCAGACATAGTGAGCATGCTCATTCGAAATCCAGTAATGTGAATTGCGCACCAGATTCTTGGGAGCCGGATCCGAGGCAAGTCCTTTAAACCTGGCTTCTATATCCGACGGCAGCATCTGTCCGGGATCATTTGCTTTGGATGCCGTATCCTGAGCAGTCTGTGTACTTCCAGATACCTGTGCAAACGCATTCAAAGGCATTAATCCTATTAATATGACAAATATTACGAACAGCCGATTCATAGAAAACCTCAATTATATCACTCCGGTTCCTGATGCTCACTACATTCCGATATAATCAAAATGACTGATAATATCAGGCATGTTTCTCAGCATGTTTCTCGCGTCCAAAAGACATGGCGTCTGCATCACGCGGCGAATTTCATTCCAATCCAAATCCCTGTAGCATGCCCAGTCCGTCGCAATCACGACGGCATCCGCTCCTGATGCGGCTTCAGCCGGCGTATCACAGAATAAAAATCCTTCATCCTTATATATGATTCTGCCGGCATCCAGACCTTTCGGATCATGGAACACGACATTGGCCTGACGGCGAACGAGTTCCTTGGCAATATCGACGGCGGGACTGTTCCTCACATCATCCGTGTTTGGCTTGAACGTCATCCCAAAGACAGCAATCCGACGTCCGGCAAGAACATGAAGATGAGCCAGAAGCTTCTGGATCAGACGATCCTTCTGTCTTTCATTCACATCCCAGGCCGCCTGAACGATCGGCATGTCGTAATCGTAATCCCTGGCCATACTCAGCAATGCCAGAGAATCCTTGGGGAAACAGCTCCCTCCCCAGCCCAGTCCGGCCTGAAGGAAATACGGAGCAATGCGCTTATCCATGCCCATGCCGCGGCTGATATCAGCCATATTCCCACCAAGTTTTTCGCAAAGACCGGCAATTTCATTCGCATAGCTGATCTTGAGCGCCAAAAAGACATTCGAAGCATATTTGATCATTTCGGCAGAGATCTGATCGGTATGAATGCACTGAGTCTTCGGCCTGGGATTGGGCATATCGACAAACGACGGCGGCTCAAATGTCTGATCGATGAACGGAGCAAACAGACGATAGAGCATGTCGTAGGCTTTATCATCCTTTGTCCCGAAAACGAAACGATCCGGATAAAACGTATCCATCAGCGCACAGCCTTCGCGCAGAAATTCAGGGTTCGATGAAAAGTGCAGATAATCAGTATTGCCTCCGCGTTCTGCAATTCCAGCGCGAATCATGCGCTCGATCATGGCATTGACGCCGACAGGAACAGTCGATTTTACGACGATCGTCACATCGTGTCCGGGCATCATCGAACCTGCAATATCCCGGGCTGCACTCATGACGTAGTCGAGATTGGCATGACCATTTGGCAAAGAAGGCGTGCCTACGGCAATGAATATGACATCGGCATCATTCACACATTCCGAAAGGTCACTCGTAAAACGCAGATCCATCTTCTGCGAAAGCAGTTCATCCAAACCAGCTTCCGAAATCGGTGCTTTTCCCTGGCGAAGCATCTCGACTTTTTTTCTGTCAATATCAACACCCACGACGGAATGACCCACATAGGCCAGTGCTGCTGCGGTATTGATTCCAACGTATCCAGTCCCAATCGTCACTACTTTCATATGCGTTCCTTACCCCGAAAACATCCCGTATCTTAGCTGCAATGACAGCCACATACAAGCTTGCAGAATACCCCCGAAATATTGCGAGCGAATATTACATTCCCACCGACAGTGCAAGCGAATTGCCACTTACGCTTCACACTTCGTTCGCAAAAAGGATCTTCGTTCAAAACGCAGAAAGAAGAATGCTTTCGCCTGGCTCAAAATACGCGGCTGGTGCCTGAAAATTCGAAATGCCGTTTCCGCATTTCAAGGCAATCCGAACGACCGGATACGCAGCAAAACGGCACTGTTCCCACATTTTCAACAGATCGAACCGAACGACACAGGCTTTATAAAACTCCGAAACTTTCCCACCCGAAACGCCGCATACGATTTCAAATTTTACATCCAGCCACTGACGATTCCGGCGAATCCAGGAAGACGGCGCATCCAGTATCAGTGTCTTGTCGGGCAGTTCCGAAATAACAGCATCAAAATTCTTCTTTTCAGACTCCGGCACATCCAATGCCTGACTGCGGCATCCTGAAGCATTCGAAATCGCCTGGCTGCAGCGATCGCTGTCGAATATGATTTTTCCGGAAGATGTCATATCCGCCCCGAGGTGATGAGCCTCATGGCCAAGCACAGCCATCGGCCATCCCATCAGCAATATCCCCGATGCGTCATTATTATACTCAGTCTGGGCACAGACGGATTTTTCAAACTTGTCGGCAACATCAGATGCCCTGAGCATCTGCGCAGACGATAAATCCAGAACCGGTTCCGAAGACCGGTACTCGGGCAGCCTGAGAAAAGTCGTCTCTCCCTGATGTTCGACAGAAATCTCCTGCTCCACGACAATGTCCAGCCGTTTCTGGGTCTTGATTTCGTCGTGATGATAGAGCGTCTCCTCGATGGCACTTGCTGTAACAGAGGCATTCAGACGAGCCCCCGAAGTACTTTTCTGAATATTCTTTGCAATTTGATTGAGCATCTCTGCAAACGATATATTCTCCCTGCCGAAACACTCAAGCCGAAAACATTCGCCGATACAGCCGTTATCCTCGGCAACTTCTTTCTTTTTGCTTTTGGTCTTTGGCTTATCGTCGGCAACGCACCTCAGATCATCGACGGAATACATGGCTGAATTCTCAAATCGATGAATCGCCTCATCCAGAGGATTGCCGTTCTGCCCCCAGATATTGGCAAGCCTGGCTGCCTGAATCGCATTTTTCGTCATCTGAATCAAAGATTCACGCGATGGCAAACCGCCTTCCCCCTGCAGCAGCTTTACCCGGGTACAGCCATTCTCCACGCGGACAAAAAGATCTGTCTCGTGAATTGCCTCCCGATGCATGGATTTCTTTCCCCCACGCCATACATCACGATGACAATCGATGTTCCGGTTCAGAACTATCGTATCGGCTGCACCAGAATGATCAGCCTGCCTTAACAACTCCAAACACAGGGCAACATCCATGGTTCAGCCTTAAAAAAATGCGCGAGGCGGGAGTCGAACCCGCGGCCTTTGGCTTCGGAGGCCAACGCTCTATCCAACTGAGCTACCCGCGCACAACATCATTAATAAAAAAGGCCCAAATTCTGGACCTTTTATCAAGAGCGAGAGACGGGGCTCGAACCCGCGACGTCAACCTTGGCAAGGTTGCACTCTACCACTGAGTTACTCTCGCAGGAGCCCAAAGAAAAAAGCGAGAGACGGGGCTCGAACCCGCGACGTCAACCTTGGCAAGGTTGCACTCTACCACTGAGTTACTCTCGCACACATCTGACGGCCAATCCTCTCAGCCCATCAGCGAGGCACGCTTTTACGCACATCGAACCCGATTGTCAACTTTTTTTTAATATATATTACGGCCGCGCTTTCGGCTGCGCCGATGCGCGCCGGCACTGCGGCTATCTCCCTCAGCTCATCCCCCCAGCCGCCATGCGGCTGGGGGGATGAGCTGAGGGAGATACGCCGCTCTGGCCTGTGCTATGCGCTGAGCGCATACGCACAGGCTAATGTTCACGACGTTTATTTCCAGCAATTCCCAAATGCTTCAAACCCAAATTCGATGGTTTGTGGTCATCAAACATAAATGCATCAATAACAAATGCCCCCACACAGGAATACTGCCATCCGCAATCCCAGCAATTTCCCATGCCAACGCCCCGAATGAGAAAACCGGAAAAATGCACCAGGCATGGGCGTTATTCGTCTTTTTGTGCGCGATGCGCATAGACCGACGCGCGGGCATATCGGCCATCGCCGATACGCCCGCGCATCTGCATAAAAAGCATGCGGTCAAATAAACGCGAAATTTCCCTGCCTGCTAGTTAATCTGACAGCTGGAAATGGTAATTTCATCTGTATTGTTTAGTGTATTGCATTCGACAGTTGTTCTGCCACCCTTTCCATCGTCATTCACTTTAAGAATGATCTTTTCGTCGACGAGGCTTTGAGCCACATCTTTGGGAACATCACAGGAAACATTGCGACATCCTTTGACCGGCACCATTTCGTCTGTATAGGATACGCACAGGATATTGCCGGCATCAATGCTGTTTTTGTAAAATACAGCCGGCATTCTGGACCCGACAGTTTTCGTACCGCGATTGCAGACCTGTGCAGTCAATTGAATGTGATCACCAACGCCCTTACATGCGTTTGCGGCAGACGTAAAGCGCCCGGTAATATCCGGGGCCTGATTGGATTTGCTTGTGGTAGGTTGTTGGTGGAAATTATTATATCCGGGAACCAGAAAATTCTGCTTCCAATCCGATGTTTTGGGAATGGTGCCGTCATCGTTGATATTCGTAATGGCATAAGCATGCTGGTTGTAGACAGAGCGCGATGAAACCCAACGATCCAGACGATCTCTCAAAACGATGATTCCTTCATTGTGTTTCCCCTGGACAGCACGACATACATTACCACCATTTTCATCCCCGGCGAGCGGTGCAAGACAGCCATACTGAACAAACAATTCCCCCTCATACGTCTGCCAGTTGCACTGGTTATCTTCCGTACATCGGCACAACTCTCCTACACATTTCCCAGAGTAACAGTCTTCATTATCCACACATTTTACACCGCGATAAACAGGATCCACCTCAACTGTTTTGAGGGCACTGCTTTCCCAGAATGAAATGACAATTTCCGTACTGCCATCGCCATCGACATCCGCAATGGTCGGATATTCTACTGATGTTCCGTGACGTCGATAGCTCGAAAAGAGAACTTCTCCTGTTTTTCCGTTATAAACGCGAACATAATTCTCATCCGCATAGACGATTTCGATTTGTTCATCGCCATCAAAGTCAAATGCAGCGGCACTGGCGGCTCCGGAGCTGTCCTGCGCAGGACTTTCCCAGGCAATATATTTTTTTAAACATTTACCTTCTTCTGCCTTTTGACATTTGGGATCGTACACACCAAATCTTGAGCGGGATGCAACACCGATTTCAGGCTTGCCATCTTGATTCAAATCAGCAACGGCAGGTGGATATCCAAATGTATGACTTAATGGATAATTGACATTCATCAGCATTTCCGGTTTTGACCGAAGAGTCCCGTCGGCGTTAAAGATACTCCACAACTGAACAGCTGATCCTGTCGTAAGCACGATTTCAGCCTTACCATCCAGCTTGCTATAATCAAACTGCGATGCACTGGCACCTGGTGTACCGAAATCTGCATAGGCAGAACTAACATCTATTGAATCCGCAATAGTTGCCAGTTTTTTCCATCCTGATTTCCATTGATATATAGCTCCCCCAAGACTCAATTCAACGACGCCATCCCCGTTCAGATCCGCCACTGTTGGTACAAAGCCCCAAGAATAATACTCTTTTGGAGCTAAATCTTCTGAAGATAAAATCGTACCATCGATTCGTATAACTTGCCCCCTTGCATTAATAATCTCTGGCATGCCATCATCGTCAATATCGTGAATACTAAGATTGGTCGCCCATAGGATCGAGGTGTCCAATGTTTTGGGAACGTGTTTTCCCTGGTTTGCATCCCAGGAATATATGGACAAACTCGACCCCATCCCATTATAATAACCAATTGCAATGATTTCCATAAAACCATCGCCATCCAAATCAGCCAGTACAGGGGAGGAAGATTGTTTGGTTGCGCGGGGTATTGTTTCTACAGTCTGACATGTTTCAGAGTTCACGATGTGCACTCCGCTGGTGGTCGCAAACGCAAGCATGGGTTTATCGATATTTTGTGTATTATGGAATTTGCCTACGGTAACCATATCAGTTACCCATTTAGCGAACGAACCAGCACTATCATCCTCATTCTTCCATCCGCATTGAATAGCTGCCTCAAAAATGCCGGGTTTTGAAGTGAACAAACAGGCATCGTCGTTGTTCTTATCTTCAGAGTATGGCACGCAAATACCTTTATTGCTCCCGCACGCAGTATCCAGACAACAATAGGTATCTCCGATGCAATTATCATTATTCTGGCACTTGCCCCGGGTAGGAATGCATTTACCACCTGTGCAAATCGTTCCTTCCGGACAGATTTCATGATTTTTGCAGCTTCCATACTCATCGGATATCGGTTGACAAATACCATCCTTGCACTGACCTGTCTGACAATTAAAATCAGAATCGCATTCCATACAATATGAATGTGAATTACACGCCATTCCCATTTTGACTGGTTCAAGACACACTTTCTCTATACAGAGCAGGTCCGGAGCACATTCGTTATCTGCACAACTTTCCCCAACTTTGCTGTAGGCAATGCAGGTGCGTGGATCTGTATTACCGCAGTACATGCCATCAGGACACGCTTCTCCCCCTTCACAGTTTTGCTCACTGCCTGCCAGCTTTACACATTCGCCGCTGCGACAAACTCCATTATCCATCGTTTTACTGCAATCAGTAAGAATTGCTTCTTCACCCTGTTTGCATTCAGACAAAGTTATACTATCCACACAAATCGTTTCATTTTTTGTACATTTGGTATCCGTTTGTTCACCGGAAGTTTCACATTTACCATTTTTGCAACTGCCAGATGTACATTTCTCCGTAACAGGCATTTCTCCTTTCTTACAACGCTTCAAAGTGCTCTCGTCTACACAAATATCCTCCGTACTGGTGCATTTCTCATCACTAAGTGATACACAAACCTCGTCTTTACAAACCTGATCTGCTTTACACTCGCTGTTTCCACAAAGATTACCTTTTTTGGCACTGTCATCACCACAACTCATGATAAAAATGCCAGCGATCGATACCATACAAAAACATAATAAATGCTTTTTCAAACTCATATTACTCCTCCGGATAAAGCCAGTTTGAGTTCCAAAATAATCAACAAAAGGCCATTCTGTTCCTGTCATTAATACGTCAGATTGACATGGCACAGAGAAATAATGCCATAACCTAAATATGACATATTACAACTTATTACAACTTTTTTGTTCAATATCTAAAATGGTTATCAATTAATATTTTATGGCATCCTGTATTTTTGAATGCAGCCCACGATGATGAAAGGCATATATATTCATACAAAGACTAACGCCCGCGTATCGCGCAGCGATAGCGGGCGTCAAGCGAGCCATAGCGCCGTGCGGTTCGCACGGCGCAAGGCAAGCCCCAAATACAGCAACGCCCGCGTATTTTTGTAGAGACGTGTCGTGACACGTCTCTTAAAATAGCGGGCGCCAGCGAGCCGTAGGGGCGACCCCGTGTGGTCGCCCGTTGGCGAGCACAAAATATACAAACGCCCGCGTATCGCGCTGCGATAGCGGGCGTCAAGCGAGCCGTAGGCACGTGTCGTGACACGTGCCTGGGCGACCACCAATTGCCGCACAAATCCATTAACCCATCGGGAACCCGGCATTATTGGGCAGACCCGGGGTATACAGGTTTTGAACACCGTTTTCGATGGTTTTAACCGAGGAGTGCGGAACCATTGCCTCATCATTTGTACTGCTTTCCTCAGCCTGTTCGCGGCCTGCAGCAGTACCTTTTTCGGTTTCGGGAACCGTCGCAGAATGGATGACCGTGCTGTCTGCGCGTTTGACGAGCTTGACTTCGCCCGAAGTCGCACTGATGGCCGCATCGATGTTGTCCGAAGCCAGTGTTTTGGCATCGAGATCAAGTGCCGTCAGCGTTTGTTCTGCAGGATGAATGACGAGATAGCTCTGGGGAGCCAAACAACCCTTTGCATGGACTTCATTTCCACCGAATGTCAGAGAGAGGTTGTAGAGCTGCAGCGTTTTCTCGGTTTTGTTATAGAGCTCAATGTACTTCATCTGCTTATTGTTGGAGTGCTCCATTTTGGCCTCAGGATCCGGATTCGCGAACACTTCGTTGATAATAATATCACCGGGTTCAGCCGTGTCCTGACAATCAATGGCTTTGCAGAGACTCTCACCGCAGTTGTACGTTTCGCAGTCGTTATCCGAATGACAGGGTTTATCCACTGCACAGTTGGCACCGCATCGGCCGCCGCAGTCGATGTCAGCTTCATCGCCATTCAGGACACCGTCGCTGCACGAAGTACATACATTTCCGTCACAGAAACCATTGGCACAATCCTCGCCGGAATTGCACGCCTTACCGTCCGCACACTTGGTGTCGCAGGAACCGCCGCAATCGATATCCGATTCATTGCCATTTTTCGTGCCGTCCGCGCATGATATACAAACACCATCGCACATATTGCTGGCACAATCTTCGGCAGCATTGCAGGTTTTGCCGTCCGCACACTTCGTGCTGCAGGAACCGCCGCAATCGACATCGGACTCATCACCCGTTTTCTCGCCATCGGCACAAGGATCGATTTTGATTTTGCAGGTACCATCTTCGCAATTGTCGCTCAGGCAATCCGAATTCTCGCTGCAGTGCTTGTTTTCTGCGCATTTGTCGCATTTGCCGCCGCCGCAGTCGACATCCGTTTCATCGCCGTTTTTCTTATCATCAGAGCAGGAAGGTTTGTCCTCTTCGGTATCTGTCTTTTTCTTCTTGCAGACGCCCTTCTTGCAGACGTAACCCTTGCCGCAGTCATCGTCTTCTTCACATTCGTCATCATCTTCGCAGGCGTCTTTACATGAACCGCCGCAGTCAACGCCGGTTTCATCCCCATTCTTAACACCATCGTCGCATGAGGTGCAGACATTGTCTTCGCAGTCATGACCTTCTTCGCAGTCATCTGAAGTTTCGCAGCTGACAGGCGCCGAAACTGCAGTCGTTGCATCTTTATTGCAGCCATACATACAGCAAGCTGCAACGCCAACCAAACACATGAGCCAATTTATTTTATTCATAATAGCCTCCGGCAGTCAGATTATATATTTTGTTTTTCTTTGAATCGGTATGAAGATGGCCTACGGATTCTTTTGGAGCCATGCTTTACGCATATTCTCCCCCTTGCCTTCGGGATTCATAAAGGTATCACGTCCGCTGTTACTACCCGGAAATACTTTGTCTGCTCTATAATACTTGTACATAGACAGACGGGCTTCATCTTTGCTTATACGAAGACGTGTAGCCTGTTCTTCAACGAATGACTTCGGGAAATAGATATCGAACATGTGTCTGCCGTTAGGTGCGCCTTCGGCCATTTTGCCATAACAGCGAGCAGCATAATTGCCCGAAAGGTGACCGGCAGTGGTATGACCAAAAACGGTCACATCGTCGCCCAATTCCAATTGAAGCTTCCGGGCGAATGATTTTTCGCCGTTCTTGAACGGGTCTTCTTCTTTAATTTGATTCCCCGTATAGCGTTCATACCAATCCTCCTTTGTGCCTGGGTTTCGAGCCGTGCTGCAGGCATAAAGCTGAACGCGAAGCTGGTTATTATTGAGGTATCCGTTAACGGTCTTGCCAAAATCCGGAATATCACTACTTTTGAAATGACCGCCGCCGAAATTCAGACCATCCGGAAATCCGTGCGTCATGATGGTAAGGTTTTTAATCTGCGAACATTTGCTGTCATCAAATCCTTCGCGGGGATTGTCCGCAAGACATTTAATAACTGCCTTGCCGGTTTCGAGAATACCGTTTTTGAGCTCGGAATAGTTCTTGACTTTCCTGTACTTATCTTGGCCAAGTTTACCATCTGAAACATTGAGCGTGTGATATTCTTTCGAAAACTGGTTCGCCTGACTGTGAAATTCCCCAGCCTGATCCGAGCCATTGTACGCAAATATAATATTATAACCCTTCGGGTAATTATCGCGAATGAAATTGGCTGTTTCCGCTGAGCAGCTGACGGAAGAAGAGATGGGGGCCAAATCGGTATCCGCACGATAAATCCATCCTTCAACACCGCCATATTTAATATTGATCCAACCTGCCTGCTCTTTTTGGACTTCCACCGTTTTTCCATAGCGGACACCGCCGACGCGCTCGTACCAGGCACCGGGACCTTTTCGAATGGATACGGCACCTTTTGTGATTTTGGCGCTCGAAAGTGCAGACTGAACTTCACCATAATCGTCATCCAAAATCATGCCGTTTTCTTCGTCACTGCATGAATTTAAGGCAAATCCCATGAAAATTGCCGTTCCCAACACGGCGGCTTCAAACCATCGATAATGTTTCATAAGACCTCCACGGTAGAATAATTGTTCATAAAATAAACAACAGCCGAGCGCATTGTAGCGTTTTGTTTGTCGAATAACAAGGATACTTTTTTGCCTTTTGTTGCCGTGCTTTTTCGCCCAAAGACATGTCACGACACGTCTTTGCAGGCGAAATACGCACGGCTTTCGGCGCTTTCGGCGCTTTCGTTTGCAGGGGCGTCTCGCGACTCGCCCCTGCACAAATCATCGCCGATGCGCGCCTCTTCGCCCGGCTATCGCAACGCGATACGCCGGGCGAATTGGGTTGTAAACCTCAACCATGCATGTCATAAGATGATCGGGGGTATTCAATAACCCGCAATGATTCAGCCAGAATTAGCCATGAAGTTTAATGATTCCTCAAAAAATAATGATAATCCGAAATGTACTCAATGCGGCAGTCATGACCTGACCCCCATTCCTATCCAAAGAAAATACAGAATGGCTAAATATAAATGCTGTTCCTGTGGTAAACTTGTATGCAAAGAACCCTTATATTGCTCAGAAGGCAAAGTCTGGGACGCTCGTCAGACATCTTTCTTCATCGATTTTTATCGTGGTGGTTATTTCTACGGATATCCTGGAATTACAATTCAAAAAACATCATCCGGCATTGAATACAAATATAAACTACCCCATAGATTGATTTTTAGATCAATGCATGATCCGGAATGTCTTCAAAAATTAAATACCCCTATAAACTACCCCAAATTGACTGAAGATGACTGGAATCATATTGTCAGTACCCTTTTCGATAAAGCACATATCCATGAATGGAAATCTGAATACTTCGATCTGGATATTTATGATGGTGAACAGTGGAAGCTCATCGTTAAAATGACAGGAAAAACGATCAGAATTAACGGCAGCAATGCTTATCCGCCATTTTGGGACGTATTGTGCGATTTATTTAATGAACTCAATCCTGATATATAATAATACATATCCCCGGTTTGGCGCAGAAAGGACGAGGTCGTCGATAGCCCGCTCATAAAAAAAGCTCCCGTCTCTTACCGAAAACGGGAGCTTTGGCTAAAGAACAAATCCATTAACCCATCGGGAATCCTGATTTATTGGGCAGCCCCGGGCTATACAGGTTTTTAACACCCGATTCGATGGTTTTGACCGACGAATGAGGAACGAGGGCTTCATCATTTTTGCTGTCTTTTTCAGCTTTGTCGCGGCCTGCTGACGTCCCTTTCTTGGTTTCGGGAACCTTCGCGGAATGAATGACCGTGCTGTCTGCACGTTTTACGAGCTTGACATCGCCCGATGTGGCGTTGATGGCCTTTTCGATATTGTCTGAAGCCAGCGTTTTGGCATCGAGGTCAAGCGCCTTCAGCTTCTGTCCGGAAGGATAAATAATGAGATAACTCTTGGCTGAAATGCAGCCCTTCGCATGGACTTCATTTCCACCGAATGTCAGAGAAAGATTGTAGAGCTGCAGTTTTTTATCAGACTTGTTGTAGAGCTCAATATACTTCATCTGTTTATTGTTCGAGTGTTCCATTTTGGATTCCGTATTCGGATTTGCGAACACCTCGTTGATAATGATTTCACCGGGCTGAGCCACGTCAGGACAATCGATGCTCTTACAGACTTTATCGACGCAGTTGTATGTTGCACAGTCGCTGTCCGAATGACAGGCTTTACCTGCTGCGCAGTTGGCACCGCATCGGCCGCCGCAGTCAACGTCTGCTTCGTTGCCATTCAAGACCCCATCGCTGCACGAAGTACATTTGTTTGCATCACAGAAACCGTTGGCACAATCAGCACCCGAATTGCAGGTTTTACCATCGCCGCATTTGCCGCAGGAACCGCCGCAGTCGATATCCGTTTCATTGCCATCGAGTACACCATCTGCACAGGGATCGACTTTGATTTTGCAGGTACCCTCTTCGCAATTGTCACTCAGACAATCCGAACTTGCGTCACAATGCATATTTTCTGCGCACTTGTCGCACGAACCGCCGCAGTCGACATCCGTTTCATCGCCGTTTTTCTCACCATCGGTACACGAAGCTTCGGTTTTGGCTTTGCAGGTACCCTCTTCGCAATTGTCACTCACGCAATCCGAATCTGTATTGCAGTGCATGTCATCTGCGCACTTGTTGCACGAACCGCCGCAGTCGACATCCGTCTCGTCATCACCTTGCTCACCATCGGTGCACGAAGCATTGGCTTTGGCTTTGCAGGTACCCTCTTCGCAATTATCACTCATGCAATCCGAATTTGTATCGCAGTGCATGTCATCTGCACACTTGTTGCACGAACCGCCGCAGTCGACATCTGTTTCATCGTCGCTTTGTTCACCATCGGTACACGAAGCTTTGACTTTGCATATACCGTCTTCACAATTGTCACTTATGCAATCCGAATCCGTATCGCAGTCCATGTCAGCTGCACATTTGCCGCATGAACCACCACAGTCAACATCCGTCTCATCGCCGTTTTTCTTATCATCAGTGCAGGAAACTTTGACTTTGGCTTTGCAGATACCGTCATCGCAATGATTGCTCATGCAGTCAGAATCTTCGTCACAGTGTTCATTATTTGCACATTTGTCACAGGAACCGCCGCAGTCAACATCCGTTTCATCGCCGTTTTTCTTATCATCAGAACACGAAGGTTTGTTATCTTCGCTTTCTGTCTTTTTCTTCTTGCAGACGCCCTTCTTGCAGACATAGCCCTTACCGCAGTCATCGTCGTCTTCACATTCGACGTCATCATCACATGATTCTTTACACGAACCACCGCAGTCAACTCCGGTTTCATCCCCATTTTTAACACCATCATCGCATGTGGTGCAGACATTGTCTTCGCAGTCATGCCCTTCTTCACAATCATCCGAAGTTTCACAGATGGCATCCTGGGGAATTCCGATTGTAGCATCTTTATTACAGCCATACATGCAGCAAAACGCAACGGCAGCCAGGCTCATGAGCCAATTTATTTTGTTCATAATGACCCTCCCGAAATCAGATTATATATCCTATTTAAAGTAAATCGCGACGAATCAGAAATTAGTTCTTGCTTAGCCATCCCTTACGCATTCTCTCCCCCTTCCCTTCGGGGTCCATAAAGGAATCACGCCCCCTCTTATCATCATCAAATACACTTGTATAATGGTTATACATCGAAGTACGGGTTGTATCTTCATCTTTGCCTATGCGTTTGGCCTGCTCTGCGACGAATGACTGCGGAAAATAGACATCAAACAAGTGTCTTCCGTGGGCTGCACCGTCAGCCATTTTGCCATAGCAGCGCCCGCAATAATTGGCTGAAAGGTGACCGACCGTTGTATGACCAAAAACAGTTGCATCGGGCCCCATTTCTTCAGAAAGCACTTGAGCAAATGAACCTTTGCCGCCCGTAAACGGGTCCTGCTGTTTGATGAGATTGCCCGTCCAGCGCTCAAACCAGCTTTCACTTGTATTTTCATTCAGGGCCGTGCTGCAGGCATAAAGCTGAACACGAAGCTTCTTATTGTTGAGGTATCCATAAACAGTCGAACCAAATTCCTTAACATCTTTGTTATAGAAGTGATTTCCGGAACCACCGCCAAGATTCAAACCTGTTTCAAAACCGTGAGTCATCACGGTAAGGTTTTTAATTTGTGAACATTTGCTGTCATCAAATCCCTCGCGGGGATGATCTGCAAGACATTTTACAACTGCATTGCCGGTTTCGAGAATACCCGCTTTGAATTCGGAATAGGTTTTAACTTTTCTGAATATATCTTTGCCAAGTGAACCGCCCTCAACATTGATCGTATGATATTCTTTTGAAAAATAACCAGCCTGCCCGTGAAATTCCCCTGCCTGATCGTTGCCATTGTAGGCAAATATTATATTGTAGCCCTCGGGGTTGCTGTCACGAATGAAATTGGCCATTTCCGCAGAGCAGCTGACTGAGGAAGCAATGGGCGCAATATCGGTATCCGATCGATAAATCCATCCTTCGACACCGCCATATTTTATTTTCAGCCACCCAGCCTGTTCTTGTTGGATTTCCACCGTTTTTCCATAGTGCACACCACCGAGGCGTTCATACCAGGTACCGGGCCCCTTTCGAATGGAAACGGCACCTTTTGTGATTTTAGCGGTCGAAAGTGCAGACTTGACTTCACTGAAATCATCATTTGAAATCACGCCGTTTTCTTCTGGAATCATGCCGTTTTCTTCGTCATTGCATGAACTTAAGACAAATCCCATGAAAATTGTCGTGCCTAACGCGACGCATTCAAACCATCGAAAATGTTTCATAAGACCTCCAAAGCAGGATTATTGTTACACAGAGAAACGATAACCGGTAGCCTTTTAGCTTTTTATCTGCCGAATAACAAGAATATTTCGCGGTAAGACGGGTCACACCGCGTCTCTGCAGCTCGATAAACGCCCCCGATCCCGCCTGACGCTGAAACACATACACAGTGCTCTCTTCGCTTTCAGACACCGCACATTTTCGCCCCAAATATAGGCGTATGTACGCGCAAATCGTTTTAGGCATGCTTCTGTTTATTTTATTGTTATGGACATGGTTAATGAGCATATCAAAAGAAGCCCTTTAGAGGCTTCTGGCGAGTAGCCCACGGTTGGAGCACAGCGACCACCGTGGGACAAAAGAAATGCACCAAAATCAATCCCCGTAGGGGATGCCCCAGGAAAACGAAAGTCGTATATTGTTGTCATTATCTATGGCCAGTACAATAGTATTGGATTAATGCTTGAATTAATACTTATCAGAGGCTCCTTCGCTTGCATCAATCTATATTCCGGTTCGGAATGCCGGCAATGCACGACATACAAGCAAGTCAATGAGTGGCCATGCCACCGTCCATGATTGTCCCAGATGTTCGGCATACAAGGATGCAGACAATGCACTGCACTGGTGTCAGGAATACAATATGGACGCACTCTGCGACTTTCGTCTTGTGAAGATAGCCTTATGCCAATGAATATCAACAAACCGCATCATATGGAATGCCTACATCGCAGCGCAGGTGAATTGGTATAATGATAACAGAGGTCATAAATCTATCGATTCCAAATCATCAGGAACGAACAGATTCCCATGATAGTACTGCATTCCTTCATTCATATACAGCTTCTTCCTTTCAGAAAGCGTTCTGTCTTCTGTATGATACAGAATCAGATTCTTCACGCCAAGTACTTCTGCTCGCTCACACGCATCTTTAACCGTCGAATGATGCTTTTCATAGGGATTAAATATATCTCGCTGGGAGTACAGACAGAATGCCTCATGGAGCATCCACTCACTGTTCTCAGCATATTCCTGCTCAAAATCTGAGTACGGCTCATCTCCGCAGCAGGTCAGTTTTCTTCCGCCATCCATCTGCATGCAGAAACCATATTGTTTTGCCTTCGTGGAGTGAATATCAAAAAAAGTAAAATCACGTCCGATAATGTTCAGTCTTTCACCATCATGAACTTCGATAAGATGAAGGCGATGATCCATAAAACGCGTCACTTTTTCAGGAAGAAGCTTCCGGGCCATATCCCGAATCAGATCCAATATTTCGGCATGAGAATAAATATATGCATCGCCATCATACGATCGGTTCATATGCTGGCATATCATTCTCACCATCCAGATTATCCCCATCAGATGATCGATATGTTTATGTGTAACGAAGATATGGCGTATATCCATCCAGTTATATCCAGCACGTTTAATCTGACTTAAAAGCTGATTGCCGCCGCCCCCGTCAGTCATAAAATATTGTCCTTTGTCTTCGATGATAAAACATGTGTTATAACACTCTGTGACAAGAGCATTACCGGTTCCAAGCATCGTGAGCTTCAATTTATCCTCCATTGATTGTGATGACATCGGGTTCATGCTTACAGGTTTGAATATGGAAATGGCGATTTGAATGTTTGCATATCGTCAGAAACGATTGCAAAACAGCATGAAATTCTGTACCGGCAAATCACTGGCACTTTACATACGCATCGCTGTAATTATTAATATAACACTTCTGTCCGGGATTACAAACTGTGACATAATAATAATTATCGCCGATCGTTGCATAGGAACCGCCTCGTTTATTCGTATTATTGCAATAATCCTTGCAGTTCGCTTCCTCGGAATGAATAACACCCAGTGTTACGCAAAGCGGCATCTCTGTCTTCTTATAATTTCCGCACTTGTGAAATTTCCTCTTCGAATCACAACTGTAACAATCTATCATGCCATAATCTTTAAAATTGACCTCACAGCCATTTGATTCTTTACGATCACAATCCCCATATCCCTGAGAACATTCGTATACACAGGTCCCGGAATCCGAGCAGCGAACGGATGAATGACTGGCCTCAGCACATTTATGCTCGTGAGCACCGCAATTCAAAACTGAATTTTCTTCACAATCGTTGTCATAAAGATGAAAACCGCTTTGGCATTGTGTCACTTTACAAACACCATCATCACAATTCAGCTCAGCCGCATTGAGATGCTGACTGTTGTCACAATGGACATCATGCTCACCGCAGTTTTGATTATCATTTTTTTCACAGATATTATTATAAATGTGATACCCCTCGGAACATTCCAGCACAGTACAATTGCCGTCATCACACGAGAATGCCGCACCATTGGAAATCAGTACGCTGTCGCACATACGTCCATGAGCGCCGCAATTATAATTATCATCTTTCTCACAGACATTGTCTGCAATATGATAGCCATCAATACATTTCGTCACCTTACATGTTTCCGTCTCGCACGAAAATAATTCTCCATGCTCGATCACTGTTTCATCGCATGCAATCTCCTGAAAAGCACAACTCTTTTCATCGATTTTCTCACAGGCATTATCGGTGATGCGATAGCCTTCCTCACATTTAACCACCTGACAAGTACCATTCGCACACGAAAACTCCACGCCATTTGGAATCACGCTTTCATCACAGACGATTCCCTGCACACCGCAATCCTCTTTGTCAATCTCCTGACAGATATTATCGTGAACGTCATATCCATCCGCGCATTCCAGCACCTTGCAGATTCCGTCATCGCAATCAAACTTCGCACCATTGGCGATAACCCCTGTATCGCAAGCGATTCCATGTTCCCCGCAGTTCGAAGTGGAATGGCTCTCACATTTGCCCTCAAACAAGTGATAGCCATTTTCACAACTCGTTGCCCTGCATTCCCCATTGTCACACGAAAATTTTGTACCATGCGGCTGTACAGTTGCATCACAGGTTTTGTCATGGCCACCGCAGCTGGCATTGGAATCTTTTTCACAATAATCACCCAAAAGATGATAGCCAGCCTTGCAGAACGTGGCTTTACAAAGACTATCTTCACATTTAAAAGAGCTCCCCCCCTCAACATCCGATTCTGAACACTCGTAATTGCATGCCCCGCAATGCTGTACATTGGTTAATATATCGACACAGATACTGCCGCACTCATTCAAGCCAGATTCACACTGAACTTTCTCAACATCTTCGAGGACACAGCTCTCCAGCATCGCACCACACACAACAAGCAAAACGCCCAGCGGTAATAACTTGTTTTTCATCATGAAAAACCTCCTGTCATGGCAGCATTCGAAAGAGCAAATCCCTCATACAGTCTACTATTTTTTACGGAATATACAAGTTCATGCGTTATTTCCAGTGCGCATAACCACAACAGACGCCAATCTACCCTGCCGGATACCAATTGTATCCGTGCCCCCAGCAGTCAGAATTCAGGGTATGCCTTTGGATATAATACGTTCGCCGAGCTGTTTCGCTGGCGCTCAATGCGCACGCCTTTCGGCGCTATCGGCAAAGAGACGTTCGGCCGAACGTCTCTATTTGCCGATACGCGCCTTTGCGCCCGGCTATCGCAGCGCGATACGCCGGCGCGCTTCATATTGCTGCCAATAGCCCGCCCCTACCCTTGCTCTTCTTCTTCAAAATCCTGCACGCGAATATCGGGATGGTGGTACTGGAATTCTTTTTTTGTCTCTCTCAGATCGAGTTCCAGAGCCTGATGCGGACAAAAATGAACGCAGCGCAGACAATATGTACATCGGCAGCCGACCAATGCGCGATGATCCTGAATGGTGATGTTTTTCTGAGGACAAATTCGGCTGCAAAGGCCGCATCCAATGCATTTCACCGGATTTGCTGCGGGAAGGAACGCCCGAAGCAACCTTCGGATAGTGGGAGGATACCACCAGATCATGCAGCCGCTGGGATCGACGCCGGCATAATGCAGCGCATGCGCGCCGGAAGCGATTTCATTGGCAATTTCGTCCATGCGCGGCGCATATTTCTCCAGTTTCCAGAGCTGTTTGTTCGGATTGCGTCCATACGCAAGCCCCGCCGTGTCAGGAAATCGGATTTTGTTGCAATAGGCGACCTTGACGCCCATCTCGCGAAGCAGTCTGCGCACCGTCCAGACCGCATTGTTCGTTTGCAGTCCGCAGCTGATCACGATAAAAACATAGGCATCCCGGGGCAGCTTCAACTTGGGTATCAGCTCACGAACCGCAATCGGTGCATCGAGCATATACGTCGGATAGACGAGCCCAATGCGCTTTTCCTGGGTGAGGTCTTTGTCGACGGCATCGTATAGCGAGATGATGGGTTCGGCGAGTTTGATGCCGAGATGCCGCGCAACGACGAGACTGTTCCCCGTACCTGTAAAATAAATGATCATGCGTTATTTCCTTCCAGGCCATGCCTGCCCCCACGAAGCACCTTTACTGACGAACACTTGGGGGCTGCATGGGGTTGTCTTTGTTGCTGTAATCAAACATCTCCAAATGGTGCATAGGGGCCGCGCAGGGCGTATCGGCGCAGTCAATGGACCATGCACCAAAAGCAAACCTGCTTTTCTCTTACAACTGCTCTTGTAATAATTCATATTTCCAAACATTGCCGAATTCATCACAAGACGTCGAGCAAAGCTCGAATATCCGCTTCACTCGTCCCCCAGTCCGTTGCCAGCCGTATGACGGTATGGTCTTCATCAAACTTTTCCCAAAAGCTGTATTCAATCTTCTCACTCAACGGTTCAAGCACATCATTTTTCATGATGCAGAATACCTGATTCGTCGGAGAATCAAAATACAGCTGATACCCTTTTTGGCGCAAAGCATGCCTAATGCATTCAGCTGCTTTTATCGCCGGTTCACCGATTCTTAAATACAAATCATCTTTAAAAAGTTCATCGAACTGAATCCCCAGCAGCCTCCCTTTTGCCAGCAGAGCCCCACGCTGTTTCATGATCGTAAAGAGATGCGGAATCTTATTCGGATTCGGAACGACAACAGCTTCCCCGAACAACGCACCGCATTTGGTCCCGCCAATATAAAATGCATCGCATAACTCCGCCAGAACCGGCAGTGTAATATCATTTTCAGGACACGAAAGCGCATAGGCAAGCCTGGCACCATCAATATACAGTGAGAGTTCGTATTTATCACAGATATCTCTAAACGCCTTGAGTTCCGCTTTGGAATAGAGCGTTCCGAACTCCGTCGGTTGCGACAGATAAATCATGCCAGGCATGACCATGTGTTTATGGTTGGCATCATTGTAGTAATCTTCCAGATACTTCACGACGCACTCAGGTGACAGCTTACCTTGCTGATGCGGCAAAACGAGGACTTTGTGCCCACCGGCTTCGATGGCACCCGCTTCGTGTACATGGATATGCCCGGTATCTGCAGCAATCACCCCTTGATACGATTGAAGCAAAGCATCGATCATGACGGCATTGGTCTGTGTTCCGCCGATGAAAAAATCGACTGCAGCTTGCTCGCAGGCACATGCTTTCCGAATCCTGTTTCGCGCCGATTCCGAGATTTCGTCCAGGCCATATCCTGCCGACTGCAGCATATTGGTATCGACCAGCCGTTGCAGAATATTTGGATGCGCTCCCTTCGTATAATCACTGGCAAAATTAAGTTTTATATTCATATCCATCAATAACTCCATTCTGCAGGATGTATCGGACACCGGCAAATTCGCCTGCAAACAAAATTATAGGCATATTATCACAGGTGGACTCGAATTGCATCATTTCGGCATTACATCGATAAGCCTGTTCATCAATGGCATCCAGAATCTCTCTCTGAACTTCTCCATATCCGCAGGAGTGACTCTCCTCACCAAGGCGATGCGAATCGGTTCTGAGATACCGTCTGCATGCACTGCATAAGGGACGATCTTCAGAGCGTTGTATAAACCAGGCACCACCAGACATAGAAGTATGAAAGACATACAAAAGAGAATCTTTATTTACTTTTTCATCTATAATAATCGCCCATAGTCATTCCATTCCCCAAACATCTTTCCTTTTCTCGTCTCTTCAATAAGATGCAATAATCCGCGTTCATACATTTGGGGATCTTTTTTTATATTTTTGTAAAAAGCAACATTGTACGCACGAACTCTCTGATATAATTCTGGAAATAATTTGAATTTGGACCACACTCTGGCTTTTTTCATTGCTGCTTCGATTTCCGGATCGACACAAAAATGGGTTATATCCATATCGGGAAGTACAGCGCGCCCTGCATCTGTCATTAATCCCAGTCTTTCCAGTCTTCTCACACGTTCTTTATTGAGTTCTGACCAGGGACTATTCTTCTTTCTAGGTGTAAATCGCTGTAATCTGACATCGTCTATGAGTTTTTGAGTACTGTCAATCCATCCGAAGCACAAGGCTTCTTCAACTGCATCCAAATACCAAAAATGAATATTATCGACAGGTTTTCCGCGCTTGACATTTATCCAGCATCCATCTTCTGTGGTGGAATGCTGCGATAACCATGTTCTAAAATCTATTCTGTTACTTAAACTGAGAATATGATGATATTCTTTCATCTCTATTATGCCTCTGCAGACAGCTCTCTTAATAATTGGTGATAATGACTTCTTTACCAACTCTTCTATTGTTATGGAGATGGTTAATGAGCATATTAAAAGAAGCCTGTTAGAGGCTTCTGGCGAGTAGCCCCCGGTTGGCGCGTAGCGGCTACCGGGGGACAAATGAAATGCACCAAAATCAATCCCCGTAGGGGATGCCTCAGGAAAAATTGTATATTGTTGTCATTATCTATGGCCAGTACAATAGTCGCATCACAATTAATCATTCTCTTTACATCCAAACAGGTAAATCTGTAGTCAGAATAGAGTTCTTTAACCAAATGGATACTGTATTTTTATATTTACGGTGTAAAAGAGTCTTGATTATCCAAGTACTCAGCACAAGTCTTTTCACTTATTGTCAGTTCGTCATTATCGTTGCAGTATATGACGACATAGCTCGGGTTTTCATATCCACATTGACTTATGTCACATTCGTAACGATAACTGCTTGCACTGGGTAACCAAGCACAATCGTAATCTATCACATAATCATGTTCCTTTTCTGTATAATCAACAATTAATTGAAAACTACCATTAGAACCATAATTGATTATTCCCTGGGTATTATATTGTGAAGCGTCATCAAAGTTCACACCGCAAACATAGTTGGAGCGCCACGCCCATTCAGAACCGGAAGTATTATCATGTGGAACTAATTTAATGACGCCTTCTTGACATATCAAAGTGTCAAATTGAGGATCACAGGCTGTCGTAAAAACCATCAACAAGCAAGTGATGATAACAGCATAATTCTTTCTTTTGTTCATAAAATCTCCGAATATATGAAGCAAAGGAAGTCCGCAGGGCTTCCGGATTTGTAGTCCTCTATATAAATAGCTCGCGTGTGAATATATGTCAAGTGCTGCTTCGTATAACCACTATGATTGTATATTAAATCAGCTGCTGACCATTAATCACCAGTTTAAAGTGAAGCCCTAGCTTTTCTGCGGCTTTCCTGCACATAATCATGCGCTGCAAAAAGATCTCAAAATAATCCATCACAGAACCGTAGTTCGTATCAATCGATAACTTCAATGTAATAAACTGATGTGTGTCATCGACTTTCAATTCAGACTCAGTTACCGAATAATTGACGCGATCATGTATATCAAAGGAGGCAACATCCTGATTGCGCACGCGGTTTCGGCGCACATCGCTCTTGTCAGCAAGGATCAACGCAGCGGCAATCGGACTCACAGGCACACCGGTACCCTCATCATGGTTGCCGATGGCTGGTACGATCATGCCGATTTCTTCCGCCGGAAACCCTAAATGATCGAGTAATCTAAACGCCATAATCCCACCGGACTGACTGTGCTCCACCCGATTGACCAGATTGCCGATGTCGTGAAGATAGCCGGCAATTTTGGCCAGCTCGACAGTTCGCGCCGGAAACCCAAGCGTTTCGAGAATATAGCCTGCCTTTTCGGCAACCATCGTCACATGCGCAAAACTGTGCTCGGTGTAGCCAAGCGCCTCCAGAGAGAGGTCCGCCTGACGGATATAGGTCCTGATTTCTTCGTTGCTTTTGATTTCCTGATAATTCATCAAAAACGCTTCCTTTGTCAGACCAGGTTTCGGTCAAGTGTTGTTGGAATATTCATAAAGTGAGGCAGTAGTTGCCCATTATCAATGCGCCACACACAAATCCTCGCCATTGCTTATACCACAAACATCTTCTCAGACAACACCGCAAATCTGCACAATTCAAAATGAAAAACGCTATATTGCTGGCGGGGAATGATATCAGGCTGTAATCGTGAATTGTATGTGTAATAAAGGTACAAAAACACCCGGCGTATTGCGCAGCAATAGCCGGGCGAAGAGGCGCGTATGGCCGCAGGGCATAGCGCCGAGTGCCGTGCGTATTGAGCCGGCAGGCGAAATAGTACGGAAACCATAATACTTAAGTGCATCATACAAGGCAATTGAGGTATTGGCTTGCCATAACTTGCAGATTTAACACTCTTCATCACAAACCAGTATGATATAAATATGGAAAGATAAATCAGAATTATCGCGCTGCAGCGTATCTTCACCATACATTGCCGCAGCAAACTAACCCCATGACAATGATAATCTCTTATTGTGTTGAAATATTCCTGGGTAGACAATAATAAGCCGCAGTTCCCGAAATCCACTCGACACAGGCTGCTTTTCCGGGACATTTCTCCACATACGAAGTGGCAGCCATATCCAAATCTTTCTTTGTACATCCTACATCAGTAGTACATTCCTTCTTGGAAGGCAAACATCGATACGTACAGAAACTGTCAGAACCATTATAAATCCCGCAAATATTACTGTCACATTCCATGACATAATTCACTGCACAGATAACTGGTTTTGAACCAATAGCCGAACATGCCACTTTATACGCTTTTTTATCGGGAATTGAGCAGGAAACATAAATTTGATTATTCAGCTCAATCGACGCCTCATCCATAACATCATCATCTGGCTCTTCCTGGCTGTCATTCGAACATGCCATTGTCAGACAACTGCTCATCATAATTCCCAAAACCAATATTTTATGACTCATTGTATCTCTCGCACTTGTTGAATAATTGCATCATACAGCCAAACACATGAGGCAATTCATTGCAGACCCTAAAACGTCCCCGAAAACAACTTAATCGTAATCGGTTGCGAAACCGGTTCAAGCATCAGCTTGTCGCGCTCGGATTCAAGACGTTTTGTCTCGTGTTTCTCGGAGAGTTCGTAACCGACAACCGAACCAATGAGACTGAAGATCGGGATCGCCAGGGCGCCTACCATGATCAAAATGTCACTATGGACCAACCAGCCTGTTCCAAACAACACCCCACCAACAGCAGCACCGATATATGCACC
>JAEEGL013279206.1_pt1 | contig 38151 bp, 40 predicted proteins | sample 9134231 | NCBI WGS metagenome assembly JAEEGL01 (sample SAMN16246548, study PRJNA631951) | gut metagenome | biome: gut microbiome; feature: rumen; material: fiber-attached | host: Bos | place: Iran: Karaj | collected 2018-10
AACGGTGGTGCTGTTAAAGAAAATATTCCAGTTGCTGAAGCTGAAGAAATTAAAGCTAAATTAGAAGAAGCTGGCGCTGAAGTAGAAGTTAAATAATTGATAATAAACTTTTAGATATAGAGAAATCTATATCTTTTTTTTGTCTCTTTTGCTATAATTACGATAGGAGTGTTATATGGATAATAGATTAACAATTGAAGATTTACAAAGAATCGATAGTACTTTTACGGAAAGTAGTTTTATATCAAAGGTAGATAATGTCTTTATTATGTTATATTCGGCAGTAATGTTAGGTAATTTAGAAAGAATTAAACATAAATTAAGCGATGAATTAATAAATAGATATCAAAATCTTATTGATGACTTGAATCGTCAAAATATAAGACAAATGTATGATGAGTTGAATGTTAAATCAACAACAATTACTAACATTTATCAAAATGAAAATGAATACTTAATAGATGTTCTATTAGTATCTAGATATATGGATTATACAGTAAGAAAAGATAATGGCAAGTATTTATCAGGTAATAATTCCTATCGTGAAGAACGTAATAATTATTTAACATTCTCTAAGAAAAAGACTGCTAAAGTTGAGGGATCTACAAGAAAATGCCCTGGTTGTAATGCTAATATAGATGCTAATAGTACTGGTAAATGTCCATACTGTGGTACATTCTATGATACTGTTAACTATGATTGGGTATTAAAGGAAATTAGATAATGAAGAATAAGAATAAAAAGATATTAATTGGGTTATTCATTATTTTTTCAATATTGTTTATTGCTTTAAATGTTAAAGCTGATTCTGGATACGATCTTGACTTTGGTGGTGGAGGATCCGGTGGCGGTGATATTGGTGGCATCATTGAATTACTATTCTTGCTACTTAGAAATCCAATTGGATTTGTATTTGTGATAATTATAATCGTTATTTTAGTAATAGTAATGAGTAAAAAAGATAAGAAATTACATAATACAACTTCAATGGGCTTATCATTATTCTTTAATCAACAATTACCACCAGAACAAATCTATGCAATATTGGGAGAAATTGATATAAATCAATTATTAAATGATCGCTTTAATGATTATGTAGAAATTCAAAATGGTTGGATGAACTTTAACCATGATTTATTAAGAACTAAATTAACTGATGAATTATATAATGAATACGCTGTTCAATTAGATACAATGCAAATTAAGAATCAACAAAATGTTATGAGTGACTTTAATCTATTCCAAGCCATGGTTACAGGACTTGAAAAAGAAGGTAATAAAGTAACATTAACGATGGAAATGATTGTTAGTTTATACGATTATATGATGGAAAATGGAAAAGTAGTTCGTGGTAAAGCTGATACAAAGGCTGTTATGCATTATCAATTAGTCTTTGTATGTACATTAGGAAATAATGGTATATGTCCTAACTGTGGAGCCGTACTTCCTAAAACTAATGTTTGTGAGTATTGTCATTCTGTTGTACCAAATTCTGGTTCATCATGGGTAATGGCTAAAAAACAAGTATTACGTCAAAAATAATATTTACAATTCAGTTTCTTTCTTGTATGATAATTCATATGAAGAAGAAACTGTTTTTTTTATACATTTTTATATTTGTAATTATCTTAATATTCTTATTAAATGGCCTTGTTGTAGGTAGTACTAAAGATAAAATAATTAGTCTTGATGAAGCCAAAGAAATAGAGGATATTGATGCAATCTTAGTCTTGGGCTGTAAGGTTAATCCTAATGGTAGTCCATCTCTTATGTTATCTAATAGATTAGAAAAAGGGATTGAAGTATATAAGGCTATTGGTACAAAGTTAATATTATCAGGCGATCATGGGCAAAAAGAATATGATGAAGTTAATACAATGAAAGACTATATTCTAACAGAAGATATTAATATTGATGATGTTTTCTTAGATCATGCTGGTTTTTCAACATATGATAGTATTTATCGAGCTAAATATATTTTTGGAGCTAAAAAGATAATTATTGTAACTCAAAAGTATCATTTATTTAGAGCTCTTTATATTGCTAATTCTCTAGGAATAGAAGCATATGGAATACCTGCTGATAATATTCCTTATAGGGCGTTAAATATTAAAAATGAGATAAGAGAAGTGCTTGCTCGTAATAAAGATATATTTAAGGTAATAATTAGTCCTGAAAGTAAATATTTGGGCGATAAAATAGATCTTAATAATAGTGGAAAAATAACCTTTGATTAAGGAAAATAGTAGTCCGTAAAAACTACTATTTTTTTTATTATATTTATGTTATAATGAATTTGATTTAAGATAGGAGGAAAAAAATGGGATTAATTAAATCAGCAATACAATCTATCAGTGGTGAATTAAAAGACCAATGGAAAGATTATATTACATGTGATGATATGGATATGAATACTTTAATGGTTAAGAAAACAACTAAAACAGGTATTATATCTAAAAGTAGTGCAATTATGGTTGCGCCTGGCCAAATTGCCGTTATTTTTGATTCAGGTAAAATTCTAGATGCTACAGCTGAAGAAGGAACTTATACATTTGATGCTTCATCAGCACCAAGTTTCTTTGCTGGACAATTTGGAGAAGTATTTAAGGATTTATGGGCTCGTTTCACTTATAATGGAACAGTACCTAAACAACAAGCAGTATTCTATATTAACGCTAAGGAAATCTTAGATAATAAATTTGGAACACCTGCACCAGTACCTTTCCAAGATTATTCACATCCAATTCCAAATGAAATGACAGGAACAATTACTCCATTAAGAGTACAAGTTAAATGCTTTGGTAAATATACTTACAAGATTTCTGATCCTGCTGTATTCATGAGAGAATATGCTGGAACAGGTGATGTAGTTACTAAAGATGTATTAAATGAACAAATGAGAAGTGAAGTTATTGCTTCATTCCAAAACGTATTAAATGAACTAGGAACAGAAGGTCATAAAGTTCCAGTTCTAGAACTTCCTAGTAGAACTGATGAAATCAAGAAAACTATGGATGAAAAAGTTTATGATGAACCAATTCGTAAACGTGGTATTCAAATTACAGGATTCGCTATTGAATCAGTAACATTAGATGATGAATCTAACAAGAAGATTGATGAATACGAACACAATTCTAATACTAGAATGCAACAAGGTCGTGTTCTTAACGTTATGGAAACTGCAGCTGGAAACGCTAACGGTGCAGCAGCAGGATTCATGGGCTTAGGAATGATGAACATGGCATCTGGTGGTATGAATACAGCTGTAATGCAAAATGCCTTTAATCCACAACAACCAGCAGCAGGAGCAGCTCCAGTAGCTGAAGGTGAAGGAACATTCTGTCCTAACTGTGGAACTAAAGGAACTGGTAATTTCTGTACTAATTGCGGAACTAAATTACACGAATAATAATCTACTTGGGAGGATTACATGAGTGTTGAAGATTTAATAAAGAATGATACATCTTTTTCGCTTAATAACTTTATCATTAATGCTAATAACATTTACATGATGTTACAATCTGCAGTGATGGTTGGTAATTTGTCTCAAGTAAAAAATAAAATTAGTGATAAAGTATTACAGAAATATCAACATATAATCGATGATTTTGATAATAACAATTTAAGACAAATTTATGAAGAATTAAATGTAAAAAAAACAGAAGTTTTATCTGTTAATCAAAAAGATGATAGTTATTATATTCAAATTATGATAACAAGTCTTGCTAAAGATTATGTTGTTGATAAGAAGAATATGGAATATAAGTATGGAATAAATAATCAACAAGTTAAAAAGAATAATTATTTAACTTTTAAGAAGAATATTTCTAATCTTAATAATCCATGGATTCTTGAAGAAATATATACCAATTAAAAATTATGAACATTTTTGTTCATAATTTTTTTATTATTATGATATAATAACTTAGTTTGTAGGTGATATTATGGACAAAATCATAATTAAGGGAGCAAGAGAGAATAATTTAAAGAATATTGATCTTGAACTTCCAAAGAATAAATTAATTGTTATGACAGGTTTATCAGGTAGTGGAAAGAGTAGTTTAGCTTTTGATACTATCTATGCTGAAGGAGAAAGAAGATATGTAGAGAGTCTTTCTAGTTATGCAAGACAGTTCTTAGGCGGATCAGAAAAACCTGATGTAGATAGTATTGAAGGATTATCTCCAAGTATTAGTATTGATCAAAAAAGCACTAATAATAATCCAAGAAGTACTGTAGGTACAGTAACGGAGATATATGATTATTTAAGACTATTATTCGCAAGAATAGGTGTACCTTATTGTCCACGTCATCATATCCCTATAACAAGTCAAAGTGTAGAAGAAATCGTTAATAAAGTATTAGATTATCCAGAAGGAACTAAGTTAGTTATCTTATCACCAGTAGTATCAAGTGAAAAAGGTACTCATAAAGACTTATTTGAATCTCTTCGTAAAGAAGGATTTGTAAGAGTAAGAATTAATGGTGATATGTATGATTTATCAGAAGATATTAACTTAGAAAAGAATATTAAAGATAAAATTGATATTGTTATTGATAGAATTGTTATAAAAGAAGGTATTAGAACAAGATTATTTGAATCTATTGAACTAGCTACTAACAAGTCAGATGGTAAGGTAATTATTGATGTAGTAGGGGAAAAAGAAGTATTATTCTCAACGAAATATGCATGTCCAGAGTGTGATTATTCACTTCCTGAACTAGAACCACGTGTATTTAGTTTTAATAGTCCATATGGAGCCTGCCCTGAGTGTAAGGGTTTAGGAACTAAACTTAAGATGGATCCAGATCTTGTAGTACCTAATAAAGAAAAGAGTTTAAATGATGGTTGTATTCAAACATTATCAGATGATAAAGAAAGTATTGATTACAGAAAACTAGAGATTGTTTGTAAACATTATCGTATAGATATGAATAAGCCATTTGGTAAACTATCTAAAGAAAAACAAGATATAATTCTTTATGGTTCTCCAGATTTAATTGATTTTAAGATAACAACAAAGAGTGGAAACGTTAATAAGAGTACAACGTTCTACGAAGGTGTTATTAATAATCTAGAACGTAGATACATGGAAACATCAAGTGAATGGATTCGTGATTGGTTAAATAATTATATGATTGAATTACCGTGTCCAGTTTGTAATGGTAAGAGATTATCAGATGCAATTCTTAACATTTTTGTGGATAAAAAAAATATCTATGATGTTACTTGTATGTCTGTTAGTGAACTACTTGTTTGGTTTAATGAATTAAAACTAACTAATTATCAACAAGAAATAGCAGGTTTACTAATTAAAGAAATAGTTAATAGATTAACGTTCTTAAATAATGTTGGATTATCTTATTTAACATTAGCTAGACAAGCAGGAACATTATCAGGTGGAGAGAGTCAAAGAATTAGACTAGCAACCCAAATAGGATCAAGATTAACTGGTGTTTTATATGTTCTAGATGAACCAAGTATTGGTCTTCATCAAAAAGATAATCAAAAACTTATTAATTCATTGTTAGAGATGAGAGATTTAGGTAATACTTTAATAGTTGTAGAACATGATAGTGATACGATGCTAGCAAGTGATTACTTAGTAGATATAGGGCCTGGAGCAGGTGACGATGGTGGTGAAGTAGTAGCTTGTGGAACACCAGAAGAAGTAATGACTAATCCAAATAGTATTACAGGAAAGTATTTATCAGGTAAATTAAAGATAGATGTACCTAAGAAACGTAGAAAAGGTAATGGTAAATATTTAGAAGTAATTGGCGCAAAAGCAAATAACTTAAAAAATATTAATGTTAAGTTCCCGTTGGGTAAATTTGTATGTGTAACTGGTGTATCTGGTAGTGGAAAGAGTAGTTTAGTTAATGAAATATTAATGAAAGAGATTAGTAATAAATTATATAAATCTCGTGAGAAACCACTTGCTTTTGATAAGATTAATGGTATTGATAATATTGATAAATTAGTATTTATAAGTCAAAATCCTATTGGTAGAACTCCTCGTAGTAATCCAGCAACATATACCGGTGTATTTGATGATATAAGAGATCTATATGCAAGTACTAAAGAAGCTAAGATGTTAGGATATGGTAAGAATAGATTCTCCTTCAATGTTAAAGGTGGACGTTGTGAAGCTTGTTGGGGAGATGGTGTTAAACGTATTGAAATGCACTTCCTACCTGATGTTTATGTACCTTGTGAAGTATGTCATGGAACAAGATATAATAGTGAAACATTAAGTATTAAATATAAAGATAAGAATATAGCAGAAGTACTTGATATGCGTGTTACTGAAGCTCTTAAATTCTTTGAAAACATTCCAAAGATTAAACATAAATTACAAACTATGGAAGATGTTGGTCTAGGTTATGTTAAACTAGGCCAATCAGCAACTACTTTATCTGGTGGTGAAGCAGGTCGTGTTAAGTTATCTAAAGAACTTCAAAAGAAGCCTACGGGTAAGAGTTTATTTATCTTAGATGAACCAACTACTGGACTTCATACTGATGATATTAAGAGATTACTTGTTATCTTAGAGAGAATTGTTGATAATGGTGATACAGTAATTGTTATTGAACATAACTTAGATGTTATTAAAGTAGCAGATTATATTATTGACTTAGGCCCTGATGGTGGTAATATGGGAGGTACTGTAGTAGCTACTGGTACCCCTGAAGAAGTATCTAAGGTAAAAGGAAGTTATACAGGAGAATTTTTAAAAAAGATTTTATAATTTATAAAGTCTTTTTTTGTTTGAAAAATAAAGGTTTTGTTATATAATACGGGTAAGAAGTGGTGATATTATGAATAATGTATTTTTAGACTTAGGTTTTATTAAAATATATTGGTATTCAATAATGATACTTACGGGAGCTGCTATTGGCTTGTTTTTAGCTTATCGTGAATTTAAAAGACAAGGTATTGAAGTAGCTAAATTAGATAATATGGTATTCTTTACAATAATCTTTGGTATTATTGGTGCAAGAATATGGTATGTCTTATTTAATTTAGATTATTATTCAAAACATTTATCAGAGATATTTGCGGTATGGAATGGTGGACTAGCTATTCATGGAGCCGTTATTTTTGGTATTGTATTTTTATTTTTCTATTGCCGAAAACATAAAATATCGTTCTATAAAGTTGTTGATATTGTAATGCCTGCAGTTTTATGTGGACAAATCTTAGGAAGATGGGGAAACTTCTTTAATATGGAAGCTCATGGAACCGAAGTAACACGTTCTTTCTTAGAAAGTTTATGTCTTCCAGATTTCATTATTAAAGGAATGTATATTAAAGGACATTATTATCATCCTACATTCTTATATGAATCTTTATTTAATTTAATGTTATTAATCTTTATTTTAATTATAAGACGTCATAGAAAGATTCATGAAGGAACGGTACTATCTATCTATATGATTGGTTATGGTATTATTCGTTTCTTTATAGAGAGTTTACGTACAGATAGTTTAATGCTAGGAAGTATAAGAGTAGCGCAACTAATCTCGATCCTACTATTTGTAGGAGGAATAGTTTTATTAATATATTCGATTAAGAAGAATAAATATTATAACGTTGTTGAAGATAAGAAACCTTCAAAGACAAAAAAGAAGGTGAAATAATGCTTTCTTTTACAATGAGTGTTAAGAACGAAATTTCATTACAAGATAATGAAAGAAATATGGAAATGATTGAATTATCAGCCTTTATTAGAAATAATGGTAAATATGATGATTCTAAAATAATATTAAGTACAGAAAATAATAAAGTTGCAAAACATATATATGTCTTAATTAAAAAGATGTTTAATGTCGTTGCAAATATTGATGATAAGAATAGTTCTTTTAATCGTAATCGACTATTATTAATTGAAGTAAATCAAAAAGTAGATGATATTTTAAAAGATTTATGTGTTGTTGATGATAATAGTAAGTATTTACCAATTGTTCCAGAGTTCTTCTTAGACTCTGAGGATGAAAAAAGAGCTTATTTACGTGGTGTATTCTTAGCAACAGGTAGTGTTAATGATCCTAAAACAAGTCGTTATCACTTAGAGTTTTTTATTAACGAACTTGAAGAAGCTGAATATATATCAAGTTTATTAAATGAATTTTATCTAAATAGTAAGATTATTAAGAAAGATAAGAAATACATGGTATATGTTAAAGAAGCGGAAAAGATTGGTGATTTTTTAAGAATTATTAATGCTCCACAAGCGGTAATGTACTATGAAGATATAAGAATATATCGTGATCATAAAAACATGACCAATCGCTTAAATAATATGGAACAAGCCAATATTGAAAGAATTATTAACACATGTAATGAACAAATAGAAGATATTAATTTAATATTCGATAAACTAGGAGAACAATTTCTAGATGATAAAACACTAGAAGCTGCAACATATCGTATTAAGTATCCAGAATCATCATTACAAGAATTAAGTGAAATAATTGCTTATGAAACTAATAGACCTATTACTAAATCGGGACTAAATCATCGTTTCCGTAAAATTAAAGAAATTGCTAATAGATTAAGGAGTGAATAAAATGAAATATTTTAAAAAAGTAGAAGGTGAAAAAGTATATCTATCACCAATAAATTTAGATGATTGTGAATTATATGTTAAATGGTTAAATAATCCAAATATTACTCAATACTTAGATTGTAACGATAGTTTAATTACTTTAAGTAGAGAAAGAGAATTATTAGAGAAAATTGGTAATGAAGAATTTTGCTTTGCTATTATTAGAAAAGAAGATGATACTCTACTAGGTAATGTTGGTGTTACAAAGATTGACTATAAAAACGGTAGAGGTAACTTAGGTATATTTATAGGAGAAGAAGAAAATCTAAGTAAAGGTTATGGTAGTGAAGCTATCAAGCTTATTCTGGACTTTGTTTTTAAAGAAATTAGACTTCACAGTGTTGATTTAACAGTATTTGGTAATAATCCTCGCGCTATTAAAGCTTATACAAAGTGTGGCTTTAAAGAATTTGGAAGACGCCATGATGCTATCTTCCATAATGGGGAATATATCGATTTAATATATATGGAAATAATTAATGAGAACTCTAAATAGAGTTCTTTTTTGTAAACTAAAAAAATTTCTTCTTTTAAAAACGCATAAAAATAAAGGTTTTATGTTATACTAAAATGGAAGGATAGTGAGGGTATGTTATCAGATAATATAAAAGTTAGTGTTAGTGGTATGGAAATAGAAGTTACTAAAGGTACAACACTTCTTGAAATTAGTAAAATGTTTAGTAAAGAAGGACGACCTGCCGTAATTGCTAAAATAGGTAACCATCATGTAGAGTTAAATGAAGTTGCTTTACCAAATACCGAAATAGAATTTTGCGATGTAACTGATTATTATGCTAATAGAGTGTATGCTAGTGGATTAATTTTCCTTATAAATTATGCATTTAATGAAACGTTTAAAGGAAAAAATAAGATTGTTGTTAAACATTCAGCTGATAAATCAGTATGTATTGAAACAACTAAGAAAATAACAAAAGAAGATGTTAAACAGATTTCTGAAAAGATGAAATCAATAGTAGATGCAAATCTACCTATTACAAGAGTTACGGTATTAAAGAAAGAAGCAATTGATTACTTTAATAAAACAGATGATCCATCTAAAGTAAAGTTGTTACAATTTATAACTAATACTTATGTTCATTTATATAAAATGGGTAATTTATATGATTTAATTTATGGCAAAATGCCAAGTGAAACATCATGTTTAAATGAATTTTCATTAACTTATTTAAATGAGAATGAATTTGTCTTAAGTTATCCAAATTTATATACAGATAATAGTATCGTTAAATATAAACACCATGAAAAACTATTTGATGTATTTAAGGAAGCTAAAGAATGGGGCAAGTTAATGGATATTCAAACTTGTGCTGATTTAAATCGTGTAGTATCAAATGGACATATGAAAGATTTAATAATAATGTATGAAAACTTACAAAATAGTAAGTTATTAGAAATTGCTAAAGATATTGTTAAAAATCACACTCAAGCAAAAATTGTATTAATGGCTGGACCAAGTAGTAGTGGAAAAACAACTACCTGTGCAAAATTAGGAATGGCATTAAGATGTTTCGGTGCTGTTCCAAAGATGATTTCAATGGATAATTTCTTTGTTGAAAGATTAGAAACACCACGAAAAGAAAATGGGGAATATGATTTTGAATGTTTAGAAGCTGTTGACTTGAAGTTATTCAGTAAAACAATGAAATCGTTATTAGATGGAAAAGAAACATTGATGCCAACGTTTGATTTCTATTCAGGTGAAAAGAAATTTAAGACAAAGATGAAATTAGAGAAAGATGATATTTTACTTATTGAAGGTATTCATGCACTTAATCCAAAAGTATTAGCTGATATTGAAGCAAATAAGAAATATAAAATATATTTATCTCCATTAACAGCAGTTAATATTGATAGAGATAATCGTATTTCCTTAACAGATAATAGATTATTACGTCGTATGATAAGAGATTACCGTACAAGAGGATATTCAGTATCTGATACATTAAGAATATGGGATGATGTAAGAGCAGGAGAGGAAAAATATATTTTCCCATTCCAAGATGAAGCTGATATTGTCTTTAATACATCACTTATATATGAATTTTGTATATTAAAAACATATGTTTTACCATTATTATTTTCCGTAAAAATGGATGATCCTAATTATGATGAAGCTGTAAGACTTATGAAAGTGTTGGATTTATTCTTACCAATGCCCAGTGAGACAGTGCCAGAAGATTCAATATTAAGAGAATTCATCGGAAATGGTTATTTTGAATAGGAGGATTTAATTTATGAAAGTAGCAATTAATGGATTTGGAAGAATAGGAAGATTAGTATTTAGATTAATGGATAATGATCCAACATTTGATGTTGTAGCAATTAATGATTTAACAGATGCTGAACAATTAGCATATCTATTAAAATATGATACTAATCATCGTAATTATCGCATTGATGATATTAGTAATGATGAAGAAAATATCATTGTAGGTGATAAAAAAATAAGAGTATATGCTGAAAAGGAACCAGAAAATTTACCATGGGCAGAACTTGGTATTGATGTAGTATTTGAATGCACTGGTTTATTCACATCTTTAGAAAAAGCTGAAGCTCATATTAAAGCAGGAGCTAAAAAAGTTATTATTTCAGCACCAGGTAAAGGCGAGATGAAGACAATTGTTTATAACGTTAACCATAATATTCTTGACGGAACAGAAAAAGTTATTTCTGCAGCAAGTTGTACAACAAACTGCCTTGCTCCAGTATTAAATGTTATTGAAAGAAATATTGGTATTAATAAAGGTTATATGACGACAGTTCATGCTTATACTAACGATCAAGTAACACTTGATATTGCTCATAAAAAAGGTATTAAAGCAAGACGTGGACGTGCATGTGCTGCTAATATTATTCCAGCAAGTACTGGTGCAGCATCAGCAATTGGTTTAGTTATTCCATCACTTAAAGGGAAACTAGATGGTAGTGCTATGCGTGTTCCTGTTCCAACAGGATCAGTTGTTGACTTAACTCTTGAATTAAAACGTAATACAAGTGTTGAAGAATTAAATAAATTATTTGAAACTAATCAAAATGAAACATTGAAATTTACAATGGACCCAATTGTATCAAGTGATGTTATTGGTTCACACTATGGTGCTGTTGTAGATGGATTATGTACTAATATCCTTGAAGTAGAAGGAAAACAACTTGTTAAAGTAGTTGCTTGGTACGATAATGAAATGGGTTATAGTACACAAATGGTTCGTACAGCACGTTATTTAATGAGTAGGTAATTATGATTGAATTTTTTAGAGATACATTATCAGGTTCAGTATATTCAATAATGGTAGTGGTATGTCTATTTGTAATACTAGCATCTATTGGATATTTAGTAACTGCTAGTGTCGAAGAATCAAAAAAGAAGATAACAGTTAGTAGACCGCAAGAACAACCAGTGAAACAGTGATATTTAATATCACTTTTTCTTTTGCATAAAAATACGTTATAATATTCTTAGACAATGATAAAGGAAAATTATATGCAAAAGAGATTAGATATTTTAGACTTAGTAAAATTTATACTTTCATTAATGATTGTTGCTATTCATACTAAAATTTATCCGGATGTATTATATCCATGGTTAAGATTAGCAATACCACTATTCTTAATAATTTCCAGTTTCTTATTATTTCGTAAGATTAGTGAGAATCCAAGTGATAGTAAAGAAATCATTAAAAAGTATCTTATTAGATTATTAAAACTATATTTGTTTTGGTTTATTGTTTTATTACCATATACTATTCTTATTAGAAAACATTGGTTTGATGATGGAGTATTATATGGGCTAAGTAAAACAGTTTATTCAATATTATTTTCAACAACCTTTCCAGCTTCATGGTATTTAACCGCAACTATTGAAGGAACACTTATAGTTTATTTATTAAGCAAGAAGGTAAATGATAAGATATTATTTGTTTTATTCCTGTTATGCTATATACTTTGTTGTATATCATCAAGTTATAATGTGTTCTTAAATCTTAAAATATTCACAGTATTTAAACCTCATTTTTGCTTTTTAGTAACAATGATATATATCCTTATAGGTAAAATGTTTGCTTATAAGAAAATAAATATTAACATTAAGTATTTAATAATATTGTTAATTATTTGTATTATAGGTTTATTCTTTGAATGGAGATTAATTGTTAAGTATACCAATTCTTTAAATAAAGATTGTTACTTAATGTTATTACCAGTATCAGTGTTTATCTTTGGTATCATAAAGAATATTAATATTAATTTAAAGTATGGAAGATATCTTAGACAATTTAGTAGTTTTATCTATCCAGTACATAATTTTATTATTTTTGTTATTAATTATATTTTTGTAAAATTTATAAATGTTTCTAACTTATTACCAATGTATATGTTCATATTAACATTGCTTGTTGGCTTAATTATGTATTTGATGATTAAGTTGCTAGAAAACAAAAAAATATTTAAATTCTTGAAATATTCATATTAAATTTATTAATCAATAAATTCTAAACCTTTATGTTTAGAGCTATTCATGATATAATAAAAAAAGAAAGTAAGGTGATTGTATGGGCTTTATTGAATTCAATAATGTTACAAAGCAATATAAAAATGGCGTTACAGCCTTATATGATTTGAATCTATCAATTGAAAAAGGAGATTTTGTCTTTATTATTGGTGGATCAGGTAGTGGTAAAAGTACATTGATCAAATTATTATTTAGAGAAGAGAAACCAACTAAAGGAAAAATAATGGTTGGTGGTATTAATGTATCTAAATTAAGAAATAGAAATGTTTATAAATTAAGAAGAAAATTAGGAATTGTATTCCAAGATTATCGATTATTACCAAAGTTAACAGTATATGAAAATGTTTCATTTGCGCTAGAAGCTATTGGTGAAAAGAAAAGTGAGATTCGTCCAAAGGTTTTAAAAGCTCTTGAACTTGTTGGTTTAAAGAATAAAGTAAGAGAATATCCAGATAACTTAGCTGGTGGTGAACAACAAAGAGTAGCTATCGCAAGAGCTATTGTTAATGAACCTCCATTATTAATATGTGATGAACCAACTGGTAACTTGGATCCTACGAGAAGTTTAGAGATTGTTAAATTAATTGAACAAATCAATAAAAAAGTAGGTACAACAGTCTTAATGGTTACGCATGATGAAGTAATTGTTAATAAGATGAAGAAACATGTTATTGCTCTTAAAGATGGACACTTATTTAAAGATTACAAGAAAGGGGAGTATATAAATGAAGTTCTTTAGAATATTTATACGAAGCTTTCGTGATTCATTAAAAAGTATTGGTCGTAACTTTTCACTTTCAATTGCATCTATTACTTGTGTAATTATTACTTTAATTATCGTAGGTGCTGCATTACTATTATCATATAATGTTAATAAATCAACTGATGATTTAAAAAAGGATTTATCAATATATGCCTTTGTTAATAATGATGCAGATGAATTTGATTTAACAACGATTGCTACCCAAATTAAAGGTACTAAGAACGTTGATGCTGAAAAAGTTACATTAAAAACAAAAGCCGAAATTAAACAAGAAATGATTGATAGTGATCCTACTTTCAAAAATATAATGGAAGATTGGGATGATAATGAAAATCCTCTTCAAGACGTATATATTATTAAAGTATTAGAAGCAGACAAAATCATAAAAACAAAAGAAGAGATTGCTAAAATCGAAAAGATTGATTTAGTTAAATGTAGTGAAGAGACTGTAGGTACATTATTAACAGCCTTTAATGCATTAAAAAAAGGCTCATATGTTGCTGTTATAGCCTTAATAGTAGTTACAGTATTCTTAATTATTAATACAATTAAATTAACGATATTCTCTCGTAAGAAAGAAATATCTATCATGCGTTTAGTAGGTGCAAGTAATACATCTATTAAACTACCGTTTGTTTTTGAAGGATTATTTTTAGGAATAATTGGTTCGATAATTCCAATTGTCTTAATGGTATATTCATATAATTGGGTATATAAAACATTTGATAATCAATTATTCTTAACATCAATCTTTAAATTAGTAACGCCTGGTGATATCTTATTTAAGAGTTGTTTGATTGTCTTTGCAATTGGAACAATTGTTGGTATGATTGGTAGTTCAATGGCTGTAAGAAAGTATTTAAAGGTATAAAAAAAAGGAAGTTTGACTTCCTTTTTTATTTTATGGAAATAAATGAGATTTAACAGCTGTCATTCTATTAACAACATATGTGTTGAAATCAGCATCATTCTTAACTGAGAAACTAACTGTTTTAGTTTCTTCTGATTTTGTTTTAATTTTTTCAGCGCCTTCACTATCAGTATATTTTTCTTTAATGGTTTTAGTTACGCTATAAGATACTGCTGGATAGCCTTCTCCATCAACACCAACCTGTGTACATACACATTTAAAATTAACATCCCAAGATGGAGAAAGTTCTACAGCTTCTGCTGCTGTCGTTTCAACTCTTTGATATAAATCATCAAAGTAATAAGCTTTTTCTTCCATAGCAGCATATTTAGCGTCGATTTCGCTTTTTAATGTTGTAGAATGATTAGCAATTGTACTCAATAGAGAATTCCATTTAGTTTCTTGTTCTTCAGTAAATGTATTATCATCAATTATTTTCTTAAAGCTAGTATAAATACTATTAATAGTTTCATCAAGAGCTAGTTGAGCTTCATAGAAGTTTTTATAGTAATTATCATATACTTGATCATGATATTTCTTTCTCATAAGTTACCTCCTAAAACTCTACCCATTGCTCTTCAGGAGCATTGTTATCAGAAATCCTTGCTTCTGTAACATTTCCTTGATCATCCGTATGGTAATCATAAATATCATAATCACCTTCTGGAAGAGCACCATCATCTGTAACAGTATCGCCATTTTCTTGTTTTTTCTTAACATAGATTGTAGCACCTAAGCCTACTACTAGTACACCAAGGACACCTCCCAAGATCTTGTTACGTTTACTACTGATAGTAACTTTTGAATTGTTACCAACATCAACTGTAACTGGGTTAGTATATTGATAACCATATTGTTCGAATGTACCACCATCAATGTATTTTCCATCTTTATAGATTTGAATCCATTGTTCAGGTTCACCATCTTTACTAATACGAATTGCTGTAACATTTGAATTAGCATCAGAAGCAATTGCGTATACTTTATGATTACCTGGTTGTAATACACCAATAGGGTTATTATCTTTATCATAGATAGGAATACCATCTTGTGTACAATTAAATGAACCAACTTGATTTGTTTCGTAATATGAACCAACTGCTGTACCATCTTGAACAATTCTAATCCATTGTTCAGGTTCAGTACCATCAGCGCTTACACGAACAGCTATAACATTACCTTCACCATCTTTTAATTCTTCATATACTTTATATTGTCCAACTGTTGTTGTTCCTGTTGGATTACCATTTTCATCAGTAATTGTAGCTCCTTCTTGTGTAATTGTAATAGTACCTAAACCATTATTAGATGTTTCAGGTTGTGTATCAAATTGTGGTACTAAAGAATCTATAGATGGCACAACTGGTGTAACCACAACTTCTTCTTCAGGATTTTCTTCAGGTGGATTTTCTTCTTCAGGAGGGTTTTCCTCTTCAGGTGGATTCTCTTCAGCAGGAGGATCTTCTGATGTAGGAGGATCTGAATATGGAGGTCCCCAAGAACGTTTCTTTTCCTTGGTATCATCTTCAGTGTCTCCTTCTTCATTAACCATAATAATACCTTCAACGAATTCACTCATTTCGTTTCCGATAGTATTAATACATCCTGAGATTGTTCCTGTTCCTTCATCACCTAAATCACCACATAATATTTTAGCATCATATTTATCACCAACTATTTCCGCTGGTTTAACTTCTTCTGTTTTTTCATCAGTGTTTGCTTTATTAATCTTCTCAATAGCAGCTTCTCTTTCAGCTAAAGCTGTATTTAACGTATTTAGTAATTCTGTTTCTATTTGTATCTTGCCCATTTAATCACCTATCCTCATTATATATTATAAGGTATTATTTAATTGTTTGCAATTTATAAATAAATCCTTTTATCTAGTTTACAATTTTTTTAGTGTAGATGTGTAAATTTCCCTTATTCTATTTGCATTTATAATACGTAAATGTTAGAATGAAAATAGAGAGGAGTGTAATCATGGCAGAAATAATGATAAATCCAGAAAAATTTGGTGAATTATCAGAATATTATAGTAATAATTTTGATGCAAAATACAAAGATGCGACTGGTAGATATGAAGAAACTATCGGAAGATTAGCAACAACTTGGGAGGGCGAAGAAGCTAATACAGCTAACGATTCATATAGAAAAATTAAGGAATCATTCAGAAGAATTGAAGAAAGATCTGAAGATATTAAACGTATTGTTGCTTCTAAATCAGAAGGATTTAATGAAACTATTGAAAGAACAAGAACTGGTTTCAATGGAGTTAACAACGACGGTGTAAGATTTTAATAAGGAGTAACTAGAATTATGGATAATAGAAGAATAGAGACTACCGAAGCAAGAGAAAAAATCACTGAATTAAAGAAAATTAGAGAAGAAATAGAAAATTTAGTAAGAGATCTTGAAACTCAATTTTTATCAGAATTTTCAGGAGCTTATGATAGTCAAAGAGCACAAGAATTACGAGAAGATATTGCAGCTATGAAAGCTGAAATTGAAAATATCAATAAAGAAACAGAAGCAATTACACAAATTAGTGAAAACTATGTAATTAGTTCTGAAAACGTAGATCAAACAAACTAAAAAGCTTCGGCTTTTTTCTTTTTCTCCTTTTTTAGCACTCTCTATTGACAAGTGCTAAAATCGTGCTATAATCTTTGTAAAGAGGTGATATTATGATGGGTAATAATGAAGAAAATGAAAATGTTCTTGAAAAATATGGTCGAGACGTTACTCAAGCATCCCGTGACGGTAAAATAGATCCCGTTATAGGACGTGATGATGAAATACGTAGTATTACAAGAATTCTATCAAGAAAAACAAAGAATAACCCAGTATTAATAGGTGAACCGGGTGTAGGTAAAACAGCAATCGTTGAAGGTCTTGCAAACCGTATTATTAAAGGAGATGTTCCCAATAGTTTAAAGAATAAAACAATCTGGGAACTTGATTTAGCAGCATTAGTTGCAGGAGCTAAATATCGTGGTGAATTCGAAGAGAGACTAAAGAATGTTTTAAATGAAATAAAGAAGAGTGAAGGTAATATTATCATGTTTATTGATGAAATACATATGATAGTAGGAAATCAAGCAGAAGGAGCAATGGATACAGGTAATATCTTAAAACCAATGCTAGCAAGAGGAGAAATCCATGTAATAGGTGCAACTACTCTTAACGAATATCGTAAATATATTGAAAAAGATGGTGCACTAGAACGAAGATTTCAAAAGATTAAAGTAAGTGAACCAACGGTAGAAGATACAATAACTATTCTTCGTGGCTTAAAACAACGATTTGAAATCCATCATGGCGTAAATATTACAGATAAAGCACTTGTTTCTGCAGCAACATTATCTAATAGATATATAACTGATAGATATTTACCAGATAAAGCCATTGACTTAATTGATGAAGCTTGTGCAACTATTCGTGTACAAATGGATTCAGTTCCAATTGAACTTGATACTTTAACAAGAAAAATATTAAGTTTAGAGATTGAAAGACAAGCTATCAAGAAAGAAAAAGATGAATTTAGTAAGAAGAGACTTCAACAAATTGAAGATGAACTATATAGTTTAAAACAAGATGAAACGAAGTTAAAAGAAGCTTGGGAAAAAGAAAAAGGTGTTAATGATAAGATTAAAGCCAAAAAACAAGAATTAGAGAAAGCTAAATTTACATTAGAAACTGCGGAAAATAACTATGATTTAGAAACGGCAGCTAGATATCGTCATGGAGAAATACCAAGGATTGAAAAAGAATTAGCTGAATTAAATGAATTATCAGAGAATCGTATCTTAAGTGATACTGTTAATGAAGAAGATATTGCGCAAGTAATATCAAAATGGACAAATATCCCTATTTCTAAATTAATGAGTGGCGAAAGAGAGAAACTACTTCATTTATACGATAATATGAAGAAATACATTAAAGGTCAAGATGAAGCTTTAAAACTAGTCAGTGAATCTATATTAAAATCACGTGCTGGTATTAAAGATCCTAATCGTCCTATTGGTTCATTTATCTTCTTGGGCCCTACTGGTGTAGGTAAAACAGAAGTAGCTAAGACACTTGCTCTAGAGTTGTTTGATGATAAGAGTCATATGGTTAGAATTGATATGTCTGAATATATGGAAAAATTTAGTGTATCAAGACTTATTGGTTCTCCACCAGGATATGTTGGATATGAAGAGGGCGGTCAACTTACTGAAGCTGTAAGACGTAATCCGTATAGTATCGTATTATTTGATGAAATAGAGAAAGCTGATACTGAAGTACTTAATCTATTACTTCAAATCTTGGATGACGGTCGTATTACGGATTCTAATGGTCGTACAGTAGACTTTAAGAATACAATTATTATCATGACTAGTAACATTGGAAGTGAATATGCGCTTGATAATGATAAAGCTAAAGTAATGGAAGAATTACGTCATGCACTAAGACCAGAATTTATTAACCGTGTTGACGAGATTATTATTTTTAATCCGTTATCTAAAGATGTTATTTATGAAATCTTAGATAAGATCATTGAAGAGATTGAAGATAGATTAAAAGATAAGGATTTAAAGATTAAGTTAACAGATGAAGCTCGTAATTATTTAGTAGATATTGGTTATGATGTTAATTATGGAGCAAGACCATTAAAGAGAGCTGTTTCACGTAGTATTGAAACAATCCTTGCTGAAAAGATTATTAATGGGGAAGTTAAATATGGTGATACTGTAACTTTTGACTATAATGGAGAATTATATATAAAGAACCTTTAATGGTTCTTTTTCTTTATGTAAACAAAAAAATAGTCTTCAAATAACTATTTAAAAAGGTCTTAGTTATGATATACTATATTATAGTAGAGGTGTTGGATATGGCTAGTAGTTATGATATCAAAGATTTAGATGCCGAAAGCGTAAGCTTAGCTATTGATAATTGTTTACCGTTATTATCTGATGAAGAATTATCAACGCTTGCTAACTATTTTGATAGTACAGCAGCTGATGAAATTAAGCCAGATTTTATAACAGGTGCTTCTAAAGATATTAAAATAGTAAATCGTGGCAAAATAATTACTTTTTTTTCAGGATCTACAACTAGCAAAATGTATTCAAGAGAAAGTAAAAATTCTGTTCAAAGCAATTTTGATGCATTAAAAGATATAATTGCTAAAATTAAAAAATATATTGATAATTGGCAAGTAATTCTTGAAGAACCACCAAAGGAAATTGAAGAAGTAGAAGATATTGAAGAAGAAGCTGGTTCTAATGAAGAAGAAACTATGGATGATACAGCTATTCAAATACTAGCTATTGATGAAGATACTATTGGTGTTGATATTGATGGAAATCCTGTTAATATTCCAAAAGGTGAATATGAAATATTAGATGTTCAAGAAGTAAATGGTGAAACATTTATCAAAATTGTTATTGATGGTAAAGAATATTGGATTAAATATATGGATGGTGCCATAGTAGGATATACATTAGCAACAGATGCTCCTACCGATGATTCTAATAGTGATGATAGTAATAACAATAATCATAATTATTCATGGAATGAAGAACCAACTCCAGATTTATTTGTATATATTAATGGCGTAGCCTTTGTTTTAGCAGCAGGTACTTATACGGTTGTTGCTTATTACGAAATGGATGGTAAAAAATACGCTGTTGTTCTAATCGATGGAAAATATTATCAAGTAGAAGTAGATGCAGACGGAAATATTGTATCTGGTTCTACTGCTGATGTTCTTCCTGGTAGTTATACTGTTGTTGACGATGATATAACAGTTGAAGTAAATGGCCAAACAATAACTATTAAAAAAGGACGTTATAAGATATTAGCTACGAAAGAAGTAGATGGCGAAACATATGGTTTAGTATGTATTGATGGTATATATTACTGGGTATTATTAGATGCTAATGGAAATATTGTTCCAAGTAGTAATGCTGATCTTACTGAACCAACAACGGTTGTTATAGTAGAACCAACACCAATTCAAGTTGGTGAAGAAGAAGTTGTTATAGAACCTGGTGAATATGAAATAATTGAAATACGTATTATTGATGGCAAGAAATATGGCTTAATTTGTATTGATGGCGTATATTACTGGGTACCACTTGATGAAAATGGTAATATTATCCCTGGTGGTGAAGCTATTCCTGCTGAGACAAACAATGCAGAAATTACAGAAAATTTAACGATTATTGTTGATGGTAATGAAGTAACAATTACCCCTGGTCAATATACAATAATCGATGTTCAAACAATAAATGGTAAGACTTATGGATTAGTATTGATTAATGGTAAATATTATTGGGTACCACTTGATGGAGAAGGTAATATTGTTCCTGGTGGAACTGCAATTTCAGTTACTGAAACAAATTATAATCTAAAAGATACATTAACATTTGTTATTGATGGTGAAACAATTACTGTAGTACCTGGTGAATATCAAATAGTTAAGATTATTACTACTCCTGACGGAGGTTATGCTTATTGTATCTTTGTTAATGGAAAACATGTTTGGGTATACTTTGATAAAGATGGTAACTTCTTATATTCAATGATTGATATTGAAAAAGAAGGTATGTATAATATCACAGAACAATTAGATATTCTTGATGAAAATGGTAATATTATTGGTAAAACAGATCAATATATGTATCACATTTATGCAATTAGATATGATGAATTTGGTAACATTGTAGCTATTCGTATATCTCCACCTGGATATCCAGAACAATGGATAATCGTAAGGAGAGATGGACAACAAAATGGTACTTATACCCCTCTTGAGGAAGGTAATAATAATGATCCAAATAAACCGGTTAAATATTCAACATTTAAAAATAAAAAAGTTCTATTAGGATGTCTAATAGGTCTTGCTGCTGTCTTAGGAGCAGCCATTATCTATAAAAAGAAGAAAGGTTCTGAAGAAGTAGAAGAAAGCTTTGAAGTAGAAGATGGAGAATATCCAGTCTTTGAAGAATCTTTAGATGATGATGGTAATGTTGACGCTGTAAGAATCAGTAATGATGATTCTGATGACGAATATTGGATGGAGGTAAGATAATATGGCATACGGACCAATTGTTGCTGGCCATACACTAAGCAATTTAAGAAGAGGTCAGCATTATCGAAATCTAACAAGTGCAAGAGATAAAATATGTTCAATTAATAGTCGTATTGGTGAAATAGAATCTAGTCTAGAAACCGCATCAGGAACCGAAATAGATAAAGTAAGAGAAGATTTAAATGACGTTAAAAGTGCATTTAAATCTGTAGTAGTTTCAATTGATGATCGCGTTAATCAACTTGAAGAACGTGCTATAGCATATGATAATATCTATGCTGACTGGGAGAAAAAGTGCTCTAAGAAAGAAGTGTTAGCAACATCAGAAACTTATAGTAATAGTGGATTTGCATATATGTTAGTCGTTGAAAATAAATGGCGTACAAAAACAACTTTTGAGCTTACTGCTGATAGGGTTAGATGGAATGAAGCTGATGGAAGAATGATTTTAACTGTTAAATGTAAGTATACTTCTGTTGATGAAGAAACTGGTGTACATACAATTTTCTCTGGCGAAGAATATAAAGAAAAGGGCGAGAAAAAAGTTGAAACTAGTACAAGAGATTATTGGGTAGGACAATCTGGAGAATTAACAGAAGTAACTTATATATCACAAGGTAAATAATGGTGTAAACATAACAAAAAAAAGAGTATCGTTATGTTGATATTGAAAAATCGTTATGTTATCATAAATTTGTAAGATAAGGAGGTATTTATGCCACATATAACATACAATTCAGGTGAAATGGCATCAAAGATTTCAGAAATTGGAGCAGCTCAATCAAGTTTCAATGGATCTATTGAAGCTATTGAAGGATTTATTTCAAACATTCAAAATAACTGGTCAGGAACTGATGCTGATGCAGCTAAGCCAGACTTTGAAACTATTAGAAAGGATTTAACAGACATCTCAAACAATATTGTTACAATTAGTACAGTTTTAGGAAATGTACAAAGCAATATGGATGCTAATAAATATAATTAGGAGGAAGTCATGGATTGGGATATAATGAATAAATATGATGCTGACAGTGTAGCTGGCGGTGGCTCAAGAAGTGTTGTTTTGGATATTGATACAGATATTGTATTAGAAAACTTAGCTTCTATGTCTCAAGTATTAACTAACGAGCAACAAGCATTATTAAAAGGATTTTCACTATCAGGTGCATGGTCAAGTTCAAATGCTACATTAGTTCAAGAAAAAGTTGACTTAATTAATGCATCATTTAAACAAATGCAAGAAATTATTGAAAAATTACAAAACAAAGTTAATAAGTATGTTGAGAATACTGTTGCTGCTGATACTGTTAATTTCAATAATGGCGAAGGCGGAGCAGAATAATAAGAAAAAAAAGAACGGATTATCCGTTCTTTTTTATATATTGTTTTGGTTTGCCAGTAGTAGCTTGAGCTTCTGGTTCTATTTCTATTTCACTAGTAATATTCTTAATTTCTTGTTGATATTGATCTCCCAACGTTTGTTCAACGAAATTATCACGAATATTATATAGTTTAGCTAATGTCTTTTCATAAGAACTTAGTCTTTGTTCTTTTTCTTTGCATTCTTCTAATAATGCTTCATTGTCCCCTAAAGTTTTTTCAGCATCACGAACATCTTTTAAAGCTCTCTTTGCACTATATTGTTTATCACCATATAGTTCAAAGAATGGTTTTAATCTTTCATTCTCAGCAATCTTCTTATCACAAATTTTTGTTGAAGCATGATAAGTGATATAATCAGCAGCAAGTAATAATACTGGTAAGAATGTAGTGAATGTAATATTGTTTAATAGTATTGAAATAAGTATTAATATAACTGTTAACAAAGTAACAATTCCACTTGGAAGTATATAAAATAATTTCTTTAATTTATTATATTTTGGATACTTCTTTTGTAGTTCTTCATTCTCTAATAATTCTTCTAAAATCCTTTTTAAGTTTTTATTTTCAGCAATATTTTCTTTAATACCAGGTTTATTTAATCTCTCTAATTCGTTTTTTAACTTAGTGACTGCATTTTCTAATTTATTAGTCTCTTCTTTAAGTTTTGTCATAAAACCTCCATTCGCATTTATTATATCATTAAATAACAAAATATCTAGTTTTTTTGTAAAATACTATATAAAAAGTCATTGCGTTAATTAAATAATTATGTTATATTACATAACGAGTAAGAAATTACTCCTTGGCAGTAATGCCCGTTTAGTCCAAAAGGAGGTGTAAGGATGAAAAATTACGAACTTATGTTTATCGTAAAGCCTACATTAGATGATGAAGCAGCAAACGCTATTTGTGAGAATATGAAAAAGGCTTTAGAGAAAGAAGGAGCTAAGATTCTTGAAGTTAAACCAATGGGACATAAAGAATTAGCTTATGAAGTAGCTACTTTCCAAAATGGTAATTATTTCTTAATTACTGTAGAAAGTACAGCTAAAGCAGTAGATGAATTCTCTCGTCTTGCTAATATTAGCGAAGATATTATTCGTCACATCGTAGTAAAAGCAAATTAATAGGAGTTAAATATGAATAAAGTATTTTTAATTGGTCGCTTAACAAGAGACCCAGAACTAAGATATACAAGTAGTAATTTAGCTAACATGCGTTGTTCACTAGCAGTTGATCGTCAATTTGCAAGAGAAGGTGAAGAACGTGGAACAGATTTTATTAGTATTGTTGCTTTTGGTAATCGTGCAGAAACTATGAAGAAATATCTTACTAAAGGTAGCCAAATAGCTGTTGATGGTAGAATCCAAACAGGTAGCTATGATGGTGCTGATGGTAAAAAAGTTTATACAACAGATGTTATTGTTGAAAACTTCCAATTCTTAGATAGTAAAGGTAGTCGTCAAAATCTAGAAAATGGTGATGACAGTGTTACTCCTTATGATTTTGCAGATTCAAGTAGTGATGATACTACTGATAGTAGTGATCCATTTGCTGATTTCGGTGCTAAGATCGAAGTTAGTGATAATGAATTACCATTCTAATGAAGGAGGAAATTATGGCAGAATTTTATAGAAAGAAAAAGAAAGTATGCTATATGTGTACTGGAAAAGATATCGATTATAAAGATATTGAAGTATTAAAGAAATATATTAATGATAAAGGTAAGATTTTACCAAGAAGAGTTACAGGTGCTTGCGCTAAACATCAAAGACATATTGCAGAAGAAATCAAAAAAGCACGTGCAATTGCTTTATTACCTTATACAAAATAGAGTGTTATTTGATAACACTTTTTTTTATACTATGTTATAATAATGTTAATAAGGGAGGTTCTATGCAAGTTATATTCTTAAAAGACTTAAAAGGTCAAGGTAAAAAAGGGGAAATAAAAGAAGTTAGTGATGGATATGCAATTAACTTTTTAATTAAAAAAGGATATGCAGTTAAGAAAACACAAGGAAGTCTTAATATCTTAAATATTCAAAAAGAAGAAGCAAGACTTAATGATATTGAACTTACTAAAGAAGCAGAAAAAGTTAAAAAAGAATTAGCGAAACTAACCTTAGTATTTACGGCAAAAGCTGGTAAGATGGATAAAATGTTTGGAAGTATTAGTTCTAAACAAATTAAAGAAGAATTAGAAAAGAAAAACTTTAAATTTGATAAAAAACAAATTAAAACAGAGACAATTAATACTTTTGGATTTCATAATGTTGAAATTGAACTATATAAAGATATAAAAGGAATAATAAGAGTCGAAGTTAGAAAGGCATAATTATGGCAAGAAGTATACCAAATAATCAAGAAGCAGAACAAGCTTTATTATCAACAATGTTTTTATCAAAGTATGCTTTAGATAAAGCCGTTGATACATTACAAGAAGATGATTTCTATTACAACAATAATCGAATTATCTTTAATACATTAGTAGATTTATCTAGAAAAAATATCCCTATTGATATGACTAGTGTCGTAACAGAGATAAAGAATAATGATAAATTAAATGAAGTAGGTGGTATTTCATATTTAACGGAAGTACTTAATAGTGAAGCTGTTGCTAGTAATGCCGAATATTATATTAAAAATATTCATGATGCAGCTCTATTACGTAATTTAATTAAAGCATCAGAAGAAATCCAAAATTTGGGATATGAAACTAATAATGATGTTAATGAAGTACTAGATGAAGCTGAAAAGAAAATCTTAAACATTGTTAAGAATAAACAAACAAGTGAATTCCGTAATTTTAATGATGTCTTAATCGAAGCTCAAAGAAACTTAGAGGAATTAGCAGAATCTAAAGGTGATATTACCGGTATTGCATCTGGTTTTACAGACTTAGATCGTATTACCGCAGGTTTTCATGAAAATCAATTAATAATTGTTGCAGCTCGTCCTGCTATGGGTAAAACAGTATTTGCTCTAAATCTTGCAGTTAATGCCGCTTTAGCAGGTAAAAGTGTTGCTGTATTTAACTTAGAAATGGATGCAACCCAACTTGCTAATCGTATGTTATCTAATGTAGGTCAAATCGAAGGACGTAAGTTTTTATCAGGTAATTTTAATAATGATGACTGGACGAGATTACATGAAGCAATAAGCCAATTAGAGGGAGCTAAAATATTTATAAATGATACTCCGAGTGCAACAATTGGTGAAATTAGAAGTAAATGTCGAAGACTAGCTAGTTCTGATGCTGGTCTTGATATGGTTATTATCGACTACTTACAGTTAATTAGTAGTGGTTCTCATAACTTCGGAGCTAACCGTCAACAAGAAGTATCTGAAATATCAAGAGCATTAAAATTAATGGCTCTAGAATTACATGTGCCAGTAATTGCATTATCACAACTTTCTCGTTCTGTAGAACAAAGAGAAGACAAACGACCATTAATGAGTGACTTACGTGAATCTGGATCTATTGAACAAGATGCCGATATTGTTACTTTCTTATATCGTGATTCTTATTATAAGAAAGAAGCAAGAAATGAAAATGGTGCTAGTGTCAGTGAATTAATTATTGGAAAACACCGTAATGGACGTATTGATACTGTTAAATTAATATTCAAGAGTGATACATGTTCATTCTTAAATTATCAAAAAGAAGAATCGGGTGATTAATTTGAAACTAAAAAATTATATAATGGTTGTTTTTGCAATCATTATTAGTTTGTTGTGTGTTTATTTTACTAATAAAGAACAAAAATTAGATAGTCCTGTCCCTTGTTATCGTGTATATCTAAAAGGAAAAACAATTGGGCTTATTTCATCACGCGATGAACTTGATGAATATATAAATAAACAACAAGAAAAATTAAAAGAGAAATACAAAGTAGATAAAGTATATATCCCTAATGATATTGATGTTGTTAAAGATGTTACTTATGATCAAAGATTAAATACAATTGAAGAAGTATATAAAAAGATTAATGATATCTCACCATTTACGATTAAAGGATATAAAGTAAAGATTGATCGTAAGAATAATGTTAATTATCGTGGTGATGAACATGAATTAACGGAAGAAGAATTAAATGGTACGAATATCTTATATATTAATATTGTTAATAAAGACATTCTAGAAGAATCAATTATGAAAGTTGTATTATCTTTTGTAACAACAGAACAATATAAAGCGTTTACTGAAGGTACACAAGCACAAATTGAATCAACCGGAGAAGTAATCGAGGATATCTTTATTGATAATAGTATTACAATTCAAGAAGCCAATCTTCCTGTTAATGAACCTATTTATACAACGACTGAAGAATTAACTAAATACTTAATATTTGGTGGTAATGAAAGTGATAAGACTTATATTGTTAAATCAGGTGATGAAGTAGCGGATGTTGCAGAAAAAAATAAGATGAGCGTTAACGAATTATTGATTGCTAATGATGAAATTAAAAGTGAGACAGCGCTTCTTTATGCGGGACAAGTGTTATCAATTGGTATATTGGATCCAGTATTTTCAACTGTTGTTGAAAAACACGTTGTAGCTGATCAAACAGTTAAATATAAAACGACATATAAATATGATAATACTATGTATCAAGGGCAAACAAAAATATTACAACAAGGCCAAAATGGTATTAATAGAGTTACTGAAAAAATAAAGATTGTTAATGGTGAAGTTCAACAAGCTTATATTGTAAGCAATGAAGAAATAAGACCAGTTGTTAATAAGATTGTTGCTCGTGGTGGTAAACAATCTCCACGTGGTGATGGAGAATGGAGTTGGCCAACTAACTTCCCATGGCGTGTATCAAGTGGTATTGGATGGCGTTGGGGTTCTATCCACCGTGGCATCGATATTATTGGACCAGGTGCTGGTTCACCAATCTATGCAGCTCGTGATGGTGTTGTTGTTGAATCTAAATATGATGGTTCTCGTGGATACCATGTAATTATTCAACATTATAATGGTTATTACACCCAATACATGCATATGCAAACAACCCCTTATGTTAAAAAAGGACAAACAGTATATAATCACCAAGTAATTGGTGCTATGGGATGTACAGGTAGTTGTACAGGTACCCACTTACACTTTGAATTATGGGATGGACCTCCATATGCAGGTGGATCACATTATTTTGATGCAAGGAACTTCTACTAATGAAAGTGTATATATTAGGAAGTGGATCTAAAGGAAATTCAACGTTAATAGTAAGTAATAATAAGAAAATACTAATTGACGTTGGTTTTTCTTATCCTCGTGAAAAATTGTTATTAGAAGAATATGGTTATAAGATATCAGATATAGATGGTATCTTAATAACGCATGATCATCGTGATCATATTGGGGGATTAGCTCAAGTAGTAAAAAGACATCATATCAAAGTATATGTTAATGAAGAATTATCTCATCAAATAGATAGAATAATTGATTCTGATGATATAATTATTGTTGATAATAAGTTTGATATTGATGATATAAAGATAGAATCATTTAATACAAGTCATGATGCTAAAGGTTCCGTTGGCTTTATCATTAATGTAGATGATAAGAGTATGGTTTATGTAACTGATACTGGTTATATAAATAGTAGAAATCTAAAGAAATTAGTTAATAAGAACTTATATGTTTTTGAAAGTAATCATGATATTAAGATGTTAATGGATGGCCCATATCCATATATCTTAAAACAAAGAATCTTAAGTGATAAAGGCCACTTATCTAATGAACTAGCAGGGAATTATTTAAATGAACTTATTGGTGATAATACTAAGAAGATCGTTCTTGCGCATTTATCAGAAACTAATAATGATCCCGATATCGCTTATAAAACAGTAAATGATATCATTAAAGATAAAAATGTTGTTTTATTAACCGCATATCAAGATAAATCTATTGAAGTAGGTGACTTTTAATGATAAAAGTATTATGTATAGGTAAGATTAAAGAAAGTTTTTACCGTGAAGCCATAGATGAATATCTTAAAAGGTTAAGTAAATATAAAAAAATAGAAATTATTGAACTAAATGATTTCAATTATGATAAAGAAAAAACAATTAAAGAAGAATCAAATTTAATTATTAGTAAATTAAATAATAATGATTATAAAATATTACTAGATATAAATGGTAATATGTTAGATAGTATATCTCTATCTAAAAAGATTAATGATTCATTAATAAGTAATAGTAATATTACCTTTATTATTGGTGGATCATATGGTGTTAGTGAAGAGTTAAGAAAGATAGTTGATTATAGATTATCATTCTCTAATCTTACTTTTCCTCATCAATTATTCAGGGTGGTTTTACTAGAACAGATATATCGTAGTTTTAAAATAATAAATAATGAAGAATATCATAAGTAGGTGCCTATGAATAAAATAAGTTATTATATTTGGATAGTTGCTACATTTTTATTGATAAGTTGTGGATTGTTTTACACAATTAAGTTAAAATTTCCTCAATTTAGATTTAAAAAGATGTTAAATAGCATTAAAGAGAAGGAACATAATAAGACCGGAATATCATCTTTTGAGAGTTTGACTCTAGCTCTTGCATCACGTGTTGGTGTAGGTAGTTTATCAGGTATTGCTCTTGCATTATTTAAAGGTGGTATTGGAACAATCTTTTGGATCTGGTTATCATGTTTAATAATCCTTCCTAATGCTTTTGTTGAAAGTACTTTATCCGTAATCTTTCATCGAAGAAAAGAAAATCAATTTGAAGGTAATCCTTCTTTATATATTGCTAATGGATTAAATAAAAAGAAGTTAGCGCTTCTTTATGCTGGTATAGTTACTTTCTGTCAGTTATTTGGTTTTACATCTATTCAAGCTAATACCATGGCAACATCATTAAAGTATTATTATAATGTACCGGTATTAATAAGCGGTGTTGTCTTAGCGGTAATTGCCCTAATCGTTGTAATTGGTAATTTAAAAAGAATAACAGCATTTATCTCAAAACATGTCTTTGTCATGGGAATAACTTATGTCTTTGTATCTATTATGATAATAATTGTTAATATTGATTTGATACCTTCGTTATTTGTAAATATCTTTAAAACAGCCTTTAACTTTAAAGCACTAGGTTGGGGAGCATTTGCAAGTATCATCATTGGTGTTCAAAGAGGTATTTTCTCATCAGAAGCAGGAACAGGCTCAGGTGCTATTGCAAGTGGAGCTTCTGATACTAAGACACCAACTAATCAAGGATTTATTCAATCAATGGGTGTATATTTCACTATCTTTGTTGTATGTACATCAACAGCCTTAATTATTTTAACAAGTAATGTTAAATTAGATAGTTTTACTGATCCAAATGGTATTGAAATAGTTATGAGTTCCTTAAATTACCATATGGGTAATGTTGGAGATATTTTCTTAATAGTATTGTTAGTAGCTTTCTCATTCTCAACAATCATTTCAGCTTACTATTATGGGGAATCCGGTTTTAAACAATTGTTCCCTAAATTTCAAAATAATAAACTAGTATTTATTAAAATTTTATTATTCGGAATAATTATCCTATCTTCAATGGTAAATCCTAATGCTATTTGGGATTATATTGATGTAGGAACAGCCTTAATGGCAATCATAAATATTTATGCAATATTTAGTTTAAGAAAAGTAATGATAAACGAATATTATAACGACAATAAAAATTGACTTTCATAGTCAATTTTTGTATGATTGAATTGTATAAAAGGAGTGTATAAATATGGCAATGACAGGTTTGAATCCAACAATGGCTAAAACAAGAATTGAAGATTTTAATGGTGAAGCATCAGCGTTGCAAAGAGAGATAATGACTTTAACAACAAATTTCTTTGCAGAGTTAAGTCAAATATGGTTTTCGCCAAAGGCTCTTGAATTTCAAGATATTGCTGTTGCAGCAGTAGATGATTTTAATAGAGAACTTGTATTTTTAATTGAATCAATAGTTAATGATTCGTGCGAAGCCTTTAATGCTATTGCTACAAGTAATGGAATTCCAAGTATCCTTATTGAAACAGGACCATTTGCAAGCCTTAGCTATACAAAACTTCTTGAAATGGATCCCGAAGGAAATGTTGTTATAGATGTTAGTCAAACAAGAACCTTAACAGATAACTTTACTAATAGTCTTTCAGGGATTATGAAATCAACTAATAATTTAGCGAAGGATATTGCATTATATGATCCTGAAGGTAACTTAGCTCGAATTTTTGCTTTAAGAATTGATAAATTTTGTAAATATGTTGATGATAATATTAAAATTGTTAATAAAGAATTAAATGACAAGATTGATGAACAAATAACAGTAGCTACAGAGGGTGTTCAAAAAGCTCAAGAAAATTTAGGTCAATAAGCTAAAACGTTCTTTGGAACGTTTTTATTTTAGGAGGTTCTATGATCGGAAATGATTGGGATAAAATATTAGAAGAAGAATTTAAAAAAGAATATTTTATTGAATTAATTAATAAAGTAAGAAGTGAATATAAAAGTAAGACTGTCTTTCCGAGAAAAGACCAAGTCTTTAATGCTTTTCGTTATACACCATATAAAGACTTAAAAGTAGTTATCTTAGGTCAAGATCCATACCATGGAGTAGGTGAAGCCGAAGGATTATCCTTCTCCGTACCTCTTGATATTAGAAAACCACCAAGTCTTGTTAATATTTTTAAAGAATTACATGATGACTTAGGTTGTAAGATACCAAATCACGGTAGTCTTCATAGTTGGGCTCAGCAAGGAGTATTACTTCTTAATGCAACCCTAACGGTTATTAAAGATCATGCAGGATCTCATCAGGGAATGGGATGGGAAATTTTTACGGATGATGTTATTAAGATTATTAATGAGAAAGATACCCCGGTAGTCTTTATTCTATGGGGAAGATATGCAAGAAGTAAGAAAAAATTAATAACAAATAAAATTCATTATGTTATTGAATCAGCACATCCAAGTCCGCTATCAGCATATAATGGTTTTTTTGGCAGCAAACCTTTCTCTAAAACAAATAATTTTTTAGCAAAAAACAATATGACAACCATTAATTGGGAAATTGACTAATTCATTGACATAGAACGTTAATTTATATAAAATTAAATTGTAAGATAGGAGTGATAAATATGGCTATAGATAATAGCGGTATGAATAGTGATGGCGGCGGTGCAAGCCAATTAATTGGTTTAAATCCAGGTAAAGCTGAAGCTGATATTAGAAATATCAATGAAGGAATTGTTGATATGCAAAGAGCATTTGCGCAAGCAGCAGCTAGTTATTATGAAAACTTATCAAAATTATGGTATTCACCAATTGCAGTACAATTTTATAATGAAACACAAGGACCAATAATTGCTCTAGATGAAGAAATTATAAGATTTACTAATAAAACAATTGCTGACTGTGTAGCAGCATTTAATAGTATTGCGGGTTCTCATGGAACAAGAACTATTAGTGTTAGTTCAGGACCTTTCCAAGGAATTAATAATCCTCCACTACTTGAGATTTCACCAGCTGGAGATGTTATTATTGAAACAGAACAAGTTAAAGCAGAAACAGCAGAATTTGCTTCCAAATTAAAAGCTCTTAAAAATAGTTTATCTGGAATACCTAGAAGTATTGCGTTTTATGATAAATCCGGTGATTTAGCAAGATCATGTAGTACAAGAATTGGAGAATTACAAAGTACGGTAGATTCATCAATCGACCAAATAGTTCAAGCAGTAAGTGAATCAATTGTTGCTGAAACTATGAAGATTGAACGTGCTGTTGCTAGTGCTACTGAAAAAATAGGAAGTTTTAAAGCTTAAGAAAAGAACTTTTGCATTGCAAAAGTTTTTCTTTTGTCTAAAAAAGTGGTATTATATTGGCAAGGAGGAATATATGGATTTTATTTTTGTTATTCTTGGGATTATAGTATTTGTAATCTTGGGATCAATTAAACAAATTGATCAATATGAAAGGGGTATTAAATTTCATCGTGGTAAATTTAAAAGTATCATGAATCCAGGATGGAATGTTGTACTACCAATTTTTCAATCTTATAGAAAAGTTGATATTCGTACAAAAGCCGTAGATGTACCAGAACAAGATGCTATTACTAAAGATAATGTCAGTGTAAGAATCAATGCCGTTATCTACTACAAGATATTTGATGCTAGTAAAGCTATTCTTGAAGTAGAAAACTTCTACTATGCTGTATCACAACTTGCTCAAACAACAATGCGTAATGCTGTTGGTGAAGTATCTCTAGATGAATTATTATCTGAAAGAGAGAAAATCTCTACAAAAATTTGTGAGATTATTGATAAAGCAACAGATCCATGGGGAATTAAAGTAGAAAACGTTGAACTTAAAGACGTATCTCTTCCTGAAGAAATGAAGAGAGTAATTGCTCGTGTTGCTGAAGCTGAACGTGAAAAGATGGCTGTTATTACAAAAGCACATGGTGAAGTTGAAGCTGCTGAGAACTTAAATAAAGCTGCCGAAACATTAGCTAAAAATCCAGTTTCTGTTCATTTAAGAACACTAGAAACAATTAACGATTTATCAAGTGATCAATCAAATACAATTATCTTTGCATTACCACTTGATGTATTAAAAGCATTTGATACTTATAACAAAAAGAATGGAGATAAATAGCTCCATTCTTTTTTTATCTTTTAAAAGTGTATCTCTTGTAATTAAAAAATATTTATGATATTATTTATTTATAATAAGGGTTGGTGTGGAGTAAATATAGTACTAGTGTTTTTTAATGCCATAAAACCAACAAAAAGTAGAAAGAATAAGGAAGGTGTTTAATATGAGAGATGAACTATTAAACGTATTAGAAAGGAAATTAGAAAGTATCAACAAAAATATTGAATCATTAGATTTAATTAATTCTAGACTAAATAATGAAAAAGTTAATTTAGAATATGTTGATGAAATGCTAGCTTTATTTAAAGATGAAGATGGTGAATATGATCTTCATAATTTTGCTAAACTAGATCGTGATAATTTCGATAAAAGTATTGAACTAGTTCCTGAAACAACTGCTGAAAAGTTTGAAACTAATAGTTGTAACTATGATGGTTTAGTTTATTTGATCAATGGTATTAATAATGGTATATCTCTTACCTTAACAGAAGATCAAGAAAGTGCTATTCAATTACTTATTAATGGCTTGAATGATAAGAGAATAGATTATCAAGCAAGTATTGAAGGAATTAACTTAGCTAAAACAAGATTAGAAGAAAGTGATGGAGATGTCTTAAGTGCTAATCAAGCAACATACCAAAATATTGTTGATGAATTAAATAGAAACGCTTATGTTACAGAAACCGAAGAAGTAATGGATGCTATTAACTATGCTGAAGTTAACGAAGAAGAAAAAGTTGATATCTTAAATTACTTATTAAAGTATAATGCTGATATTTATAAAACTGGTGGTGAAAACACTATTGAAAAACCAGCGTTTAGTAATATTGAAGATGAAATTAATAATGAATATAATGATTTACAAGAACAAATTAATGAATTAGGTTCTATTCCTTTTGAAGAAGAAGTACATGAAGATGTAGAACTTCCAGAAGATGTAGAATTGCCAACTGAGGAAGCAGAAGTATCTGAACCACTTCCAGAGGATGATGAAGTACCACCTATTTCATTACCAACAGAAGAAGAAGTAGAACAAGAAATCAATAATTTAGTAACACCAGAGGAAACAGTTCCTGAAGAAGCACCTGTTGAATTAAATACAGTTGTTACTCCTGAAGTTGTAGAAATTACTCCAGGACCAGTTGATGTACCTGAAGTAACTGTTCCTGAAACAAAAGAAGTAGAAGTAGCACTAGAAGAAACAGTTCCAGAAGAACCTGCTGCTCCAGTAAATACAATTAATCGTGATGAACTTGATAAACTATTAAGTGATAATCATATTCGTCTAGATGAAATAGAAAATAATGAAGAATTATTAACTGGTGATATTAATACATATAAAGAAGTATTAAATACTTTGAATACTAATGAAATTGTTTCAACAGTAAGTAAGAATCCAAAATTATTAAAGAATATCCTGATGAATTCTAATAATGAAGTTCTTACTAAAGTGCTTGATATCGTAAAGAATGATTTCTCTGTTGATGATGATGACTATGAAGAAACATTAAAGATTACACTTGATACATTACCTAGTATCTTCGTAATGGAACCTAATGGTTCATATAATAACTTCATTAAAAACGTTGAAATGTTTAAGAGATTAGGTTTTGATTTAATTAACTTGTATGATTTCAGTAGAGAATTATTAGTAGTAGATAATGAACTACTTGAAAAGAACTACAATATTGTAAGTAAATATGAAGTTAAAATTGATGAAAAGAATGCTAAATATCTACTAGCGCTTAAGAATGTATCTGAAAAGATGGATTATTATGTAGAAGCTGTTTATGATGATAAGATTACTAAGAAAACATTCGATGGTATGAATATTATTAGAATGTATCCAAGTAAACTTGATTCAGTTCGTGATTTAACTATTAAACGTCTACGTTATTCAAGTGAGAATAGTAAGAAGATGTTTGGATCTCGTGAAAATAGTATTGCTGGTGAAGTAGCTAACTTAAAAGTAGATGTTCTAGAAATCCCTGAATATTATTTCTCTACATTTTTCAATAATGAATTTGAAGATATTACAAGTAGTGAAGTAACTTCATATAGAGATATGGTTAATAACAGTACTGAATATGAATTCAGTGAAGATGAAGTATTAAATGGTTTATCTACATACCGTGATGGTTTAAGATATAATATTGAAGGTATTAACGTTTCATATAATAAAGTATTAAGAAATTATAATATATTGAAAGAGAATAATGTTGATCCAATGAAAGCATTAGAATATGCAGTATGTTATAACTTAGTAATTACTAAAGATGAATATACGAAATTAAATAATCTTCTTAAAACAATAGGAGGTAGATAATATGGAATTCTTATATAACTTCGGTTTTACTGATGCTGATATCGAAATGGTTAAAGCTAATAATACAGAAACAGTAATTAAAAATGTAATGATGAATACTAACAATATATCTAAAGTAATGGAATATTTATCATCACTTGGAATTACTGATGAAACGATGAGAGAATTATTTACTTATCAAATTGGTATTTTCCATCGTACAAAGGGTGAACTTGAACAAGTATTTGAAGAATATGAAATTGATTCTATTGTAAAATCATTAAATTATGATGTTAATACAATAGATATGATAGAATTTTAAAAATACTATTGATTTTTGAAAAAATCTATTATAAAATAAGTGAAATATGAAAGGAGTAACTATCTTTATTTTATTGATAAAATAGTTACTCTTTTTTTATGAAAAATATTATAAGTGTCATAATTATGTCTAGCATATTGACAAATTGAAAGAAAATTAAATATTTCCTTTGTTTTTTGTTGACTAAAATTTTTATTTGTGTTAATAATATAAGTTGGCGGCATATTACTAGATAATAATATGTACTTAAATAAAATAATGCGTAATGGGGTGAATTTTAATGGCTTATAAGCTTGTAAATTGTGGCGATTATCGTCAAAGAAGATCCTTCTCAAGGATAAAGAAAACCTATGAATTGAAAGACTTACTTGAAATTCAGAAAAAGAGTTATCAATGGTTTGTAGAAACAGGTATAAAAGAAGTATTTGATGACTTGTTCCCCGTAGAAAATTTCTCTGGAACACTTTCATTAGAATTTGGAGATTATCATTTTGATGAACCAAGGTATTCTATTAAAGAAAGTAAAGATAGAGAAAGTACGTATGCAGCACCATTAAAGATTGATGTTAGACTATTCAATCATGAAACTGGCGAAGTAAAAGAACAAGAAATTTTCTTGGGCGATATGCCAGTAATGACTGATAGTGGAACATTTATCATTAACGGAGCAGAGCGTGTTATCGTATCACAGTTGGTTAGAAGTCCGAGTGTGTATTTTAATCGTGAAATTGATAAAAATGGTCGTAGTTTAATTACATCCCAAATTATACCTACAAGAGGTACATGGTTAGAATTCGAAACAGATGCTCGTGATGTTGTATATGTTCGTATAGATAGAACAAGAAAAGTAGCATTAACAACTTTACTTCGTGCATTTGGTTTATCAAGTGACGAAGATATCTATAAGGTATTTGGTAAAGATCCATATATTGAAAATACTATTGCTAAAGACAGTACAAGAAATACTGATGAAGCATTAATTGAAATATATGAGAAATTAAGACCAGGTGAACCATCTACACTAGATAGTTCTAAGAACCAAATTATTACGAGATTCTTCGATGAATTCCGTTATGATTTAGCTCGTGTTGGCCGTTACAAATTTAATCGTAAGTTAAATGTAACAGACAGATTATTAAATCAAACTCTAGCAGAAGATATTAAAGTTAAGAATAAGATTAAATATCCAAAAGATACAGTAGTTACTAAGGAAATCTTAGAAGACTTAAAGAAAATCTTTAATGATGGATATAATCTAGAAACTGCAAAGATTAATGAGGAACTAGATACTTATGGAAATATCCAAACTGTTAAGATCTATAATCCTAATAATAAGAAAGAAAAATTATTAGTAATTGGTAATGATTATAATATTGATGTTAAGAGATTAACAATTTCAGATGTTTATGCATCAGTAAGTTATTACTTAAACTTATTACACGGTGTTGGTAACTTTGATGAAATTGACCACTTAGGTAATCGTCGTATTAGACAAGTTGGTGAGTTATTACAAAATCAATTTAGAATTGGTGTAGCTCGTATGGAAAGAGTTATTCGTGAACGTATGACTACTCAAGAAATGGATGAAGTAAC
>JAEEGL016189540.1_pt1 | contig 38151 bp, 29 predicted proteins | sample 9134231 | NCBI WGS metagenome assembly JAEEGL01 (sample SAMN16246548, study PRJNA631951) | gut metagenome | biome: gut microbiome; feature: rumen; material: fiber-attached | host: Bos | place: Iran: Karaj | collected 2018-10
CTTAACGTAGGTGCTGCGGTCATCGCAACGGGTACGCTCGTTCCCACCCCCGAAGCACAGCAGCCTTTTGAGATCCAGGCTACAAGCGTTATTGTAGAGGGTGAGTCGACACCGGATTATCCTTTGCAGAAGAAGCGTCATACGCTTGAATATTTAAGAACGATCACACACTTAAGACCCAGAACCAACACCTTCGAGGCAGTGTTCAAGATCCGTTCCCTTGCGGCTTATGCGATCCACAAATTCTTCCAGGAGAGGGATTTCGTATATGTTCATACTCCCATCATCACGGGAAGTGACTGCGAAGGCGCAGGCGAGATGTTCCAGGTGACCACCCTCGACATGAACAATCTTCCTATGACCGAGGACGGCAAGGTGGACTTCTCGAAGGACTTCTTCAACAAGCCCGTTAATCTTACGGTTTCCGGTCAGCTGAACGGTGAGAACTACGCTATGGCGTTTAAGAACATTTACACCTTCGGTCCCACCTTCAGAGCGGAGAATTCCAACACAACGCGTCACGCGGCCGAGTTCTGGATGATCGAGCCGGAGATCGCTTTTGCAGATCTTGACGACGACATCATCCTCGCCGAGAGCATGCTTAAATACATCATCAGATATGTACTTGAGAACGCTCCCGAAGAGATGAACTTCTTAAACAAGTTCGTTGACAACGGCCTTATCGAGAGACTTACACATGTTATGAACTCTGAGTTCGGACGTGTTACATATACCGAGGCCATAAAGCTCCTCGAAGAGCATAACGATGAATTCGATTACAAGGTTTCATGGGGCTGCGATCTTCAGACCGAGCACGAGAGATACCTTACGGAGAAGATCTTCAAGCGTCCCGTTTTCGTTACGGATTATCCGAAGGAGATCAAGGCATTCTACATGAAGCTGAATCCCGACGGAAAGACTGTTGCCGCAACGGACTGCCTTGTTCCCGGCATCGGAGAGATCATCGGAGGAAGCCAGAGAGAGGACGATTACGACAAGCTTCTTAAGAGAATGGAGGAGCTTGGCATGAAGACTGAGGATTACGATTCCTACCTCGATCTTCGTAAGTACGGTTCCGCAAGACATGCGGGCTTCGGTCTCGGTTTCGAGCGTTGCGTTATGTACCTTACGGGCATGGGCAACATCAGAGACGTGCTTCCCTTCCCCAGAACAGTAAACAACTGCGAGAGATAAGATTATGAAAATAACGGTTTCCGACATCAAGACACATGATATCAATCCCAACATGTTCGGTCTCTTCTTCGAGGACATAAACTATGCCGCTGACGGAGGTCTCTATGCCGAGATGATAGAGAACAGGAGCTTTGAGTTCTTTAAGGCGACCGGCGACAAGGATGCCTATGCCAACGAGTACGACGGTATTTACGGCTGGTACAGATTCCCCAAGGATTGTCCCTTTGTGGTTATGGAAACAAGGACATTGAATCCCCTTGTCAGGGAGAATCCTCACTATCTTCACCTTAAGACCTGCAGAGCCAATTCGGGCTTTACGAACAAGTCCTTCGACGGCCTCTGCCTTAAGAAAGGTGATGTCTATAACGGCGTTTTCTGGATGAACAACCCGCGTTATACCGGGGAAGTAAATGTTATCATCGAGAAGGACAAAGACATCCTGTTCAAAAAGACCTACAATGTCGCGGCGGAGGATGAATGGAGAGAGTATAAGTATTCTTTTACCTCTCCGATCTCTGTAAGAGGCGCCCATCTCGTGATCACGCTTTCAACCTGCGGCGAGGCGGATTTTGACTTTATATCCCTTTTCCCCGCCGATGCGGTTATGGGTATCTTCAGAAGAGATCTGGCCGAGCTCTTAAAGGATCTGAAGCCGGGATTCCTTCGTTTCCCCGGCGGCTGTATAATCGAGGGAAACACGCTGGAAAACAGATATCAGTGGAAACTTAGTGTCGGCGATCCTAAGTCCAGAGTTTCCAACTGGAACCGTTGGGCTGTTCACGGAAACGGCAAAGAGAACAACTACACGGGCAAATACTCCCATTACAACCAGACACTCGGACTTGGCTTCTATGAGTATTTCCTGCTTTGCGAATATATCGGTGCCAAGGCGCTTCCCGTCATCAATGTCGGACTTGCCTGCCAGTACCAGTCCTCCGAACTTGTGGAGACTACCGATCCGGGCTTCTATGAATATGTTCATGATGCGCTGGATCTCATTGAATTTGCCAACGGCGATATCGGTACGAAGTGGGGGTCGCTCAGATCCCGCATGGGACATCCCCAGCCCTTCAACCTTGAGTTCATGGGTATCGGAAACGAGCAGTGGGAAACGGAAAGAGTCAATTTCTTCGAGAGATATACGATCTTTGAGAAAGCGATCCATGCGAAGTACCCCGAAATGAAGCTCATCGGTTCTGCGGGACCGGATGTGCGCACGCCCAGATATGAAGCGGCATGGAGCTTCTATAGGGAGAACAGGGATAAGAGAAACTTTACTTATGCCATAGATGAGCACTATTACATGCCGCCCGAATGGTTCCTTGAGAATACGCATTTCTATGATGATTATGACAGAGCGGTAAAGGTGTTCTCCGGTGAATATGCGGCCCATCCCAAGCGTCCCGGCTCGGAAAAGAGCGGCAACACGCTTCAGGGCGCGATCTCCGAGGCAGCATTCCTTACCGGTGTCGAGAGAAATTCCGATGTGGTCGTTATGTCCAGTTATGCGCCGCTTTTTGCAAGAGAAGGCTACGTGCAGTGGGCACCCGATATGATCTGGTTCAACGATGAGAAGGCATACGGATCTCCCAGCTACTATGTTCAGAAGATGTACATGAATAACACAGGAAGCTGGGCGATCGAAGCTGACGCGGACTTTGATTCCGATGCCGCGAAGATCTTCTTCAACGCATCCTATGATGCTAAGAGGGATGAGGTCATCCTTAAGGTGGTCAATGCTTCCGACGAAGATAAGGAGATCGGCTTCGATCTTTCGGATTACGTGGATGTGAGAAACATCGATGCCTGCGAGCTTTCGGGCGATGACCCCTGGGCATACAACTCTGCGGAGTTCAGCAACAGGGTGGAGACAAAGAAGCTTACCCTTGATCCCGGCGTTAAGCACGTTTTCCCGAAACAGTCCTTTACGGTACTCAGATTCGGATTCTGATAGGAAGAATAAAGCATACAAAAAGAGAAGCTGTTAAAAGCTTCTCTTTTTCGTGTTCTATTTACATTACCTTTATTATCTCAAGCTCCGGATGTCTCATAAGATCTACGAATTCCGATGCGACCTGGACGATGGGACGGGTGAGACGCTCGTTCAGCATGATGACCTTGCCGTCCGTACCGTCGTTAAGGATGACGTGGGAGCCGATGAAGGACTGGGCGAGGCATTTAAGGAAGGGAATGAGCCCCGCAACATCGTACTTACTGTAACCGTCCTTTTCAAATGCGGATACGACGTCGAATGTGCAGATATCTTCGCGGTAAGGACGCTTGGATGTCATGGCGTAGTAAACATCAGCGATGGCAACGTAACGCGCATAGAAGGGTATCCTCTGGCCTGCGAGACCGTCGGGATAGCCTGTTCCGTCGAAACGTTCGTGATGATGGAGAGCACAGAGACTCACATCCTCGGGAAGATTGGTCTGGGAAAGCAGACTGTAGCCCAGAGTTGTGTGGGAACGTATCTCTTCAAGTTCGTCCTCGGTGAGTCTGCCCTGTTTGTTGAGGAGCTCTTCCGGGATCGTGATCTTTCCGATGTCATGGAAGATCGCGCAGAGGATGAGCTCATTCAACTGTTCCTCGTTGAACTGAGCCTTAAGACCTATTATGATCGATATGAGGCAGACGCCTACGGTGTGGATATATATGCTGTCGTCAAAATCTCTGGCTGCCTGAAGGAGATCCAATACATGGATGGTTTCGCCGTATTTGCCCGACAGGTTTCTCAGAGACGCTATCAGCGTTGCTGAATCAATGTCGGAACGCGGATTCATCATAAGACGCTCAAATACTTCGGAAAGATCCCCTGCCACCGCGAGCAGTTCGCGACGGAAATCCTGATATTCCTTCGTGTCCTTTAAATGATTTTCCTGAGGCGCGCTTTCCTTAAGCTCCTCGGGAGTTGCTATATAGTCGGGGATGTATACGCTGATCGCTTTCACCCCGGCATTCGTAAGCCTTGAAACATAGCGCTGCGAAAGAACCGTGCTCTTGGGCACGACAATCGAACCGTTCGCCCCGATCGCGTCTGATGCCATGATCATTCCCGCGCGTATGTCGCTTACAAGGATATTCTTGTTAAACATGACCCCATCCTCCACTGTGGTAACGCAACAAGCTGTCGTGCGCGTCACCTGCAAGTAACCTTGTACTTGTGTACAACTATTTTCATACTACACTAAATATAGTATAAAAGCAAGGAAAAAGTGAGGCGGACAGGGGGGAGATGACATTTTTATAAAGAAAAACTTAAAAAAGTATTGACAAAAATTGCAAATAACGGGCACAATCTGATTGAAGCCGAAAACAACAGTTTTAAGGAGGGGGAGAATGAACACAAAAGACAGTAAAGTGAAAAAACGGTCGGGGTATAAATACATAATTATCGTTCCTGTATTGGCTCTGATGTTGGTAATGGCATTAATAATCTGGTATATGAATTATATGGACATGAGCAGAGAGCGCGGGATAGAAGCGGTAAAAGTGCTGGAACAACAAGGCCCCTGGGAACAAGGGGGTATATGGGCTTCGGATGACGAAAAATATTACCTTGTGTCGATAGACGGAACCAGAATGGTCTATATGTATGCATATGTTGATGCTGAGAATGTGTGGCTTAAAGGATATTTTGAACCTTATACCGTAAGCGCTTCCGGGAAAAGCTTTTTTGAAAATTCGGATAAGGAGAGCTATGCATTACATTGGAAAGCATCAGTCGAGGACGGAACGCTTGTGCTAAAAGCAGAAAGAAATATATTTGAGAACTATATGAGATTACCCTGCGATAAGACGATCAGATTTGTGAAAACTGATAAAACAAAAGAAGATTTACCCTTCAGAGAGGATTATGAGGAACTATGGGAAAAATTCGCTCGTTGAAGGAGACAATCAATTATGAGAAGAGCCACTATAATCATTGGAAAAAAGAGTTGGATCCTGTGTGTGCGTTTTCACGCGAATTAGCCGAGAATCTCGCATATAAAGGCACTGTTTAAGGCTTGCCATCCTCCCCCCAAAAGACTATAATACCGAAAGACATGCGGGCATGCGTCCGCGATCGGAGGAAAAATGTATCAGATAGATCTGAATAAACCCTGTCACGTCCATTTTTTGGGCATAGGCGGCATTTCAATGAGCGGCCTCGCGAAACTCCTTCTTTCCAAAGGCCTTACGGTTTCGGGTTCGGACGATAAAAAGTCGGATCTCACGGAGGAATTAAAGGCAAACGGCGCTGCGATAAATATAGGACTTTGCGCAGAAAATATAAAAGGCGGCACAGATGTTGTAATATACACGGGATCCATCCACCCGGACAATCCCGAATACAAGGAAGCGGTAAGGAGACAGCTTCCCATGCTTTCCCGGGGACAGCTCATGGGAGAAGTCATGAGGAATTATCCCCACGCCATCGGCATCTCCGGAACAGACGGAAAAACCACCACCACATCCCTGCTTTCGCTGATCCTTCTTGATGCGGGGCTTGATCCGTCCATATCGGTCGGTGGCATCATCCCCGAGCTCAACACCAATTTCCGTATCGGAAACGGCTCCTGCTTCGTTGTGGAATCCTGCGAGTATACGAATTCGTTCCTTGATTTCTTCCCTACGGATGCTATCATATTGAATATAAGAGAGGATCATCTGGATTTCTTTAAGGACCTCGATGATATAAGGCATTCCTTCGCGCGTTTTGCGGCACTCGTCCCGGAAGGCGGACTTGTTGTGGTGAACAGCGAGATAGAAGATCATGAAAAACTGTTCGGTGAAATCGCCGCCAACGTTAAGACCTACGGCCTCGCGGAAGATCCGGATCAGGCGCTGAACTTCTGCGATTACGTTGCCGCAAACATAGAGTATGACGGTAAGGGCAGAGGGAGCTACGATCTTTATGAGGAAGGCAAGCTCCTCGGACGTGTCACTCTCGGCCTCACGGGTCGCCACAACGTGTCCAATTCCCTTGCGGCGATAGCTGTCGCAAGAAAGTACGGTGTTCCTTTTTCTTCCATGTTAAAGACTTTAAAGGAATTCACAGGAACCAAAAGACGTTTCGAATACAAGGGCAGCATAAACGGTGCCGACCTTTACGACGATTACGCCCACAACCCCGACGAGATACGCGCAACCCTTACAACCGCGCGCAAGTGCGATTATAGGCGCATCATCACCGTTTTCCAGCCCCACACCTATTCCAGGACCCGGGATCTTCTTCCGGAATTTGTCGAAGCCCTGTCGTTATCGGACGTTATCGTAATGGCTGATATCTACTCCGCACGCGAGATCGACGACGGAACGATCTCCTCGGAAACGGTGAAAGACCTTCTCGTAAAAAAAGGTAAGGAAGCATACTATTTTTCGTCGTTTAAAGAAATTGAAAATTTTTTATCGTCTTATTCATCAACAGGCGATCTGTTGATAACTATGGGAGCCGGAGACGTTGTAAATGTTGGTGATGAGCTCCTCGGTCTGTAGTTATCCACGTTATCCACGGCCATCCCGGAATAACTTTCGGGATAGCCGTTTGTTTTTTTCCGTTCGTCAGATTTTGGCTTTGACCTTGTCAAGAGTTTTTTTATCCACATTAGCCACATGCCCATTCTACTAGGCTCTAACCGAAAAAATCCCATTCAAAGATCTTTTTGTCTGTGGTATAATCCGTGCTGTCGAGTCCGTAAGAAACCTTTCTTTCGGACGGGATGTGAATAAGCAGATATCAGGGGCTCAGTTATGAATGACATAATGATCAATACCGAACGCAAATATTCCGCAACGGTTATACCTAATGTTTTTATCGATCGCTATCTCGCTTCGGCAAACGGAGCATATGTTAAGGTATATCTTTATCTTCTTCGTTGCCTTACAGGAACGGAGATGCAGTTTTCGGTTTCCGCAGCAGCGGACTTCTTTGACGAGACCGAAAGTGACATCCTCCGTGCGCTCAAATACTGGGACAAGAACAATGTCATCCGTCTCGACCGTCAGGGCACGGACATCACGGGCATTACTCTCCTGGACCTTACCGCAGAACCTGTAAGACATACGTTCAAGCCTGCCAAAACAACCGCTAATATAATATCGATAAACAATATCCGTCAGGACTCTGCTATTTCCGAGCCCGCACATTCTGAAGAAGTGCGTCAGACAGCGACGGTTTCCGCCATGACGATCCCCACTCTTTCAAGAGAGGACATAAACAAAGCTCTGAATACCCCCGAGGTCTCATGGCTCACCAAGGCTGTGGAAATGTACCTTGAGCGCCCGCTGTCAGAGGATGATCAGAATCTCGTGGTATTTTTATACAAGCACCTTAATTTTTCTCAGGACCTGATCCTTCATCTCTATGAGGTGTGCATAAGCAGGAACAAGAAAAATAACTCATATATCCAGACCGTTGCCATCAACTGGTACGAAAGCGGCATTACCACCATCGAGGAAGCGGATCGCCAGTCCCTCGTTTACAGCGCGTATTTTAATGCTGTGAACAAAGCATTCAATCTCGGACGTATGCCCGGAGATAAAGAGCAGAAGTTTCTTCTTTCATGGGAAAACATGGGTTTTACTCCCGAAATGGTGAAGGAAGCCTGCGACAGAACCCTTTTAAAGTGCAACAAGCCAAGCTTCACCTATGCAAACAAGATCCTCACGTCCTGGAACGAGGAAAACATAAAGACTATGCAGGATCTCGAGAAGAAGGATAATTCCTTCAACACGGCAAAGGCAGCCACGAAGTCGAAGACTTCAAGACCCGTGTCCAAGTCTGCCGAGAATTATCTGAACAGATATTCGCAGAGAGATTATTCCGCGGAAGACATGCTGGAGATCGAACGTCAGATGCTGGAAAAATCACTTGGTATTTCAATCAAACGTGAGGGATGATCATGGCACTCAGCAACAGTCAGTATTCAAAGATAATGCGCGATTACGAGGAAAGGCAACTTTCCTCGCGTTTGCTTCATGAATCCAGAACAAACGAAATAATAAAGAAGATCCCGGAATACAAGCGTCTGGAAGACGAAACCGTGGATCTTTCCATGGAATACGCCAAAAAGACTTTGTTCGGCGCTTCTTCCGATCCCGACGGAGATCTCGGAAAGCTTAAGGAAAGCATTGCCGATATCGCGGAGAAAAAGGAGTTACTTCTTATTCAAAACGGCTATCCCGCCGATTATTTAAAGCCTGTCTACACCTGCCCCGACTGCCGCGACACCGGATACATCGGAAGCGAAAAATGTCACTGTTTCAAGCAGGCGATAGTGGACATGCTCTATTCACAGTCCAATATCAAAGATATCCTCAAGGAAGAAAACTTCAAAAATTTCAGAACAGATTACTACAGCAGGACCGATATCGATCCGATAACGCAGCTCAGTGCCTATGACCTGATGGACAGAAATCTTTCCGCGGCGAAGGAATTCGTAAAGAGATTCCCCGCATCGGAAAACCTTTTCTTTTTCGGAAAAGCAGGGCTCGGTAAGACGTTTCTCTCCCACTGCATTGCGGACGAGCTTCTTAAAAAAGGTCATACCGTGCTTTATCTCTCGGCTCCGGAACTCTTCGACATTCTTCGTAAGGAAATGATCTCGCAGAAGGAAGAGGGAAAAGATTACGGCGAGCTGGCCGACTATATCATAAACTGCGACCTTCTTATAATAGATGACCTCGGAACGGAAACAGTGACCGAATTTACGGTTTCAAATTTAAATATCTGCATCAACGAACGACTGCTTGGCAAGCATTCCACCCTCATTTCGACCAATCTCACACCGAATGAGATAAGGGATGCGTACGGCGAAAGAAATTACTCAAGAATAGCCGGATTATACGGATTTTACAGGTTTTACGGCAAGGATATAAGGTTTGCGAAAAAGCTGTAAATATACCATAAATATAAAAATCCTGCGACTTGACAAACACGAAATCTTGCTGTAAAGTGTGTCGCGGGTTTACGAATGCAACCATGAAACATAATCGGGAAAATCCTAAGATTTACCGATACAATGCATCAGGAGGAACAAAAATGTCTCAGGATGAAATCTGGAGCACCATTCCCGTCGGCAAGCTCGGCATCATTGCGTTAAGGAGCTGTGACGACATAGCTAAGAAGGTGGACAAGTATATCGTAGAGTGGCGCAGCGGCCGTACTCACGAAGAAATGAACACCATCAATTTCGAGGACTACAAAAAGGATTCCTACCTTGTGGATGCCGAATGTCCCCGTTTCGGATCCGGCGAAGCAAAGGGTCTCATTAAGGAAACCGTCCGCGGCGACGATCTCTATTTCCTTGTAGACGTTACAAACTACTCTATCACATACAGTGTCAGCGGTCATGAAAACCACATGTCCCCCGACGATCATTTCTCAGATCTTAAAAGACTTATCGCGGCAGTCGGCGGTAAGGCGCGCAGAATTACAGTAATAATGCCTTTTCTCTATGAAGGTAGGCAGCACAAGAGAAGTGCAAGAGAATCTCTTGACTGTGCTCTCGCCCTTCAGGATCTTATCAACATGGGTGTTGATTCCATCATAACCTTTGATGCGCATGACCCCAGAGTTCAGAATGCTATTCCTTTAAACTCCTTCGAAACGGTGCAGCCGACTTATCAGTTCATTAAGGCACTTCTTCGCAAGGTACCCGATATCACACTCGATACACAGCACACCATGGTAATAAGCCCCGATGAAGGAGCAATGAGCAGAGCCGTATATTTCGGTTCCGTAACCGGCACGGACGTCGGCATGTTCTATAAGCGCCGTGATTACACCAAGATCGTAAACGGCAGAAACCCCATCGTTGCTCACGAATTCCTGGGCTCGGACGTTGAGGGTAAAGATGTCATCATCATCGACGACATGATCTCTTCCGGCGAAAGTCTTCTTGATACCGCAAGAGAATTAAAGGCAAGAAAAGCAAAGAGGATCTTCCTCTGTGCGACTTTCGGCCTCTTCACCAACGGACTCGCGGCTTTCGACAAGGCATATGAGGAACATGTGTTCGATCTCATGATCACCACCAACCTCGTTTACCAGACACCCGATCTCCTTGCGCGTCCCTACTACGCATCCGCGGAAATGGCCAAGTACATCGCACTTCTTATCGATGCAATGAACCACGACCGTTCGATCAGCGAGTTCTTGAGTCCTACCGCTCGCATACAGAAGTACATCGAGAAGTACAAGAACAACCAGTTGAATAATTAAAACATTATCATAAACCGCCCTCCGAAAGTTGCAAGCATTCGGAGGGCGGTTTTGTATACTTCTTTACGAAAAAAATCGAAAACATTTATTGACACAGTCTCAAAATAATAGTAATATAAATATATGTTACGAAAATTTACGAAAATTATTTCGCGAAGAACACATGGCAGGTAACATGACAACACCTGCCACCGTCATGTAACAGGAGGAAAATATGAAAAAAGCAAGAAAAGAACCGGAAAGAGGAGCGGGGATCCTGATGCCCATAAGCGCGCTGAATTCGCCCTACGGTATCGGAACGCTGGGAAAAGCGGCTTATGAGTTTGCGGATCTTGTTAAAAAAGCAGGAGCAAAGTACTGGCAGGTGCTTCCCGTGGGACCTACAAGCTACGGTGATTCGCCCTATCAGTCCTTTTCGGCATTTGCGGGGAATCCTTATTTTATAGACCTTGATGTTCTCAAGGAGGAGGGGCTTCTTACCGACGCCGATCTAACCGGGATAAACTGGGGGAATGATCCCACTGACATCGATTACGAAACTGTATACAACAACAGGTTTACAGTACTCAAGAAGGCTTATGCGAACAGCAAACACAAGGCTAAAGCTTCCTATAAGAAATTTGTTTCGGAAAACAGCTACTGGCTGCCGGATTATGCGTTCTATATGGCCGTAAAGACCGAGAACGGCGGCAGATCGTGGCAGGAATGGGATGACGGCATAAGGAAGAGAAAACCCAAAAAGGTTAAGGAATTACAGGCGAAACTCGCCGATGAGACGGAATTTTGGATGTTCCTTCAATATAAATTTGAGGAACAGTGGAATAAGCTGAAAAAATATGTGAACGGTCTCGGCATTGAGATAATAGGCGACATCCCGTTGTACGTCGCTCTCGACTCCACCGATGTTTGGGTACATCCCGATCTCTTTGAACTGGATGAGGATCTTCGGGAGATCAATATCGCGGGAGTTCCGCCCGATATGTTCTCGGCCACGGGACAGAGATGGGGCAATCCCCTCTACAGATGGGATGTGATGGAGAAAGACGGATTCTCCTGGTGGGCAGAGCGCATGAAGTCCTGCGGAAAGCGTTACGATGTCGTAAGGATCGACCATTTCATCGGTATTGTGAATTACTGGTCAATTCCTGCCGCATGTCCTACAGCCGTTGAGGGCAAATGGATAAAGGGACCCGGCAAGAAGCTGACCGACATGATAAATGCGGCCATCCCGGATACGAAACTCATAGCCGAGGACCTGGGTGTGCTCACGAAGCCCGTTAAGGACCTGATAAAGAAGAATAATTATCCGGGCATGAAGATACTGGAGTTCGCCCTTGACGGCAACCCCGACAATCCCTATCTTCCGCATAACTTCACGACGGACAATGTTATTGTTTACATCGGTACCCACGACAACGAGACCCTCGCTGGCGCACTGCTGTCCTGTAAGGTTTCCGAGCTCAAAAAGCTCATGAAGTATTACAACGCGGCAAGTGAGGCAGATCTTCCTAAGATGATGATCCGTGCGGCTTATGCTTCGGTTGCAAGGGTTGCGGTGCTTCAGGTGCAGGATATGCTGGGACTTGATAATGCGGCAAGAATGAACTTCCCTTCGACCATCGGGCAGAACTGGCGCTGGAGAGTGACGAAGGAGCAGCTTAAGAGCATCGACTGCGACTACTACAAGGACATGGCAAAAACATACGGAAGACTTTAAAATGATCCGGAGGATAAAATGGATAATTTCAAATCAAATGTAACCGAAATTCTTAAGCTTGATCACGGCAAGACAGTGAAGAACGCAAGCGTGGACGAGCTTTATGCGGCAGTGGCAAAGGCTTCCGTTAATCGCATCGGATATGATTTTTCGGAAAAAGCGCTGAATGCCACCGGCAAAAAGGCCGCATATCTTTCGGCGGAATTTCTTATAGGAAGACTTACATATAATAACCTGTTGAACATGGGGCTTCTCGGACAGTACACCGAGCTCATGTATGAGAACGGAAGAGATCCCGGAGAGCTTGAGGAAACAGAGGATCCCGCTCTCGGAAACGGTGGCCTCGGTCGTCTTGCTGCCTGCTTCCTCGATTCCGGTGCGACGCTCGGATACAATCTGAACGGATACGGAATACGCTATAAATACGGTCTCTTTAAGCAGACCTTTAAGGACGGCTTCCAGGCTGAGGAACCCGATGACTGGATGAAGGACGGAGATCCCTGGTCGGTAAGGCGTGAAGACGAGAAAGTGCTCGTTCATTTTAAGGACAGCGATGTCTGGGCAGTGCCTTATGATATGCCTGTGATCGCATACGGCGGCAAGAAAGTGAACGTTCTCAGACTCTGGCAGGCCGAGCCCGTGAAGGGATTCGATTTTGATCTTTTCAACAGCCAGGAATACGCGAAGGAAGCAGCTGACAGGAATTCGGCTTTTGCCATCTCCGCTGTCCTCTATCCCAACGACTCCATGAAAGCCGGAAAGCAGCTGAGGCTTAAGCAGCAGTATTTCTTCTCGGCAGCATCCATAAGGGATATGGTTCGCACTTTTAAGAAAAAGTACGGAAGCAATTTTAAGAAATTCCCCTCCGAATATGCGATCCAGCTGAACGATACACATCCTACGGTGGCTATTCCCGAATTCATAAGGATAATGGTTGAGGAAGAAGGACTTACCTTTAAGGCGGCAGCCAAGCTCGCACGGGAGACCTTTGCCTACACGAACCACACCGTCATGGCGGAAGCACTTGAAAAGTGGGATACAGGCCTCTTTAAATCTGTCATCCCCCACGTATATAAATATGTGCAGATGTTGCAGCGCGCCCTTGTTAAGGACATAGCAAAGCTCGATCTCGGAGAATTCAAGGCCGAGCAGTATTACATAATAGACGGAAACCTTATCCACATGGCGAGAATGGCTATATATGCCACACATTCGACCAACGGTGTTGCGGCGATCCATACGGAGATCCTTAAAAACGATGCACTTAAGGAGTGGTACAGGATCTATCCCGAGCGCTTCAATAACAAGACGAACGGCATAACACAGCGCCGCTGGCTGGCTCTTTGCAACCGCGAGCTCACGGGATATATAAATGATGCCATCGGACAGACCTGGGTAACAAATCTTGAGGAACTTAAAAAGCTGGAGCCTCTTGCAAAGAAAGAGGATGAGATCACGAAGTTCAACGAGATCAAGCGTGTCAAAAAGGTACAGCTTGCGGAGTACATTTATGAAAAAGAGGGAGTTCGTATCAATCCCGATTTCATCTTCGATGTGCAGATGAAGAGGCTTCACGAGTATAAGAGACAGCTCCTTAATGCTTTCTCCATCCTCGATATCTACTATGGTCTCAAGGATGGCAGAATAAAGGATTTCACACCCATGTGCTTCATTTTCGGCGCCAAGGCGGCACCCGGGTATTTCCGCGCAAAGGGCATCATCAAGTATATCAACGAGATCGGCAAGATGATCAATGCCGACCCCGACATGAAGGACAAGCTTCAGGTAGTATTTGTCCGTAACTACAACGTTTCTTACGCCGAGAAGCTCTGCACGGCAGCGGATATCTCCGAGCAGATATCGACGGCGGGTACGGAAGCATCCGGAACCGGCAACATGAAGCTCATGCTGAACGGAGCGGTAACTCTCGGAACCTATGACGGCGCCAATGTCGAGATCGTTCGCGAGGCGGGCGAAGAGAACAATTATATTTTCGGAAAGCGCGTTGAAGAGATCAATGGGCTTAAAGAAAAAGGCTATGATTCCAAGAAGCTCTACAAGGCCGATCCCCGTCTTAAGAGAGTTGTGGATACTCTGGTTGACGGTACCTTCTCCGATAACGGAACGGGCATGTTCAAGGAGCTTTACGATTCGCTTCTTGAAGGCGCTTCGTGGCATAAAGCGGATCATTACTTCATATTTGCGGACTTTGCTTCCTATGTTGATGCGAAACTCCGTGCAAATAGGGATTACAGAGATCGTATCGCCTTCGGGGGCAAGTGTCTTATGAATGTTGCCAATGCGGGTAAGTTCTCATCCGACAGAACAATAAAGGATTATGCAACTGAGATCTGGGGACTGTAAAGTCACCTTTATGGGAGCGGGCTTATGCTCGCTCTTGTTTTTTTAAAAACAATGTGGTATATATTATATGAACGTGTTCATTATAATAATGTAATCGGAGGCACATTATTATGCCTAAGATCATAGAAAACCTTAAAGAACAGATAACAAAAGAAGCTGAAAAACAGCTGTTTGAGAACGGATATGCAAAAACCACGATACGTTCCGTGGCCAAAGGATGCGGTATCGCCGTGGGGACGATGTACAACTACTTTGACTCCAAGGACCTTTTGATATCGGCTATCGTCTTAAGAGACTGGCGCGAATGCACGGACAGGATGAAAAAACTGGATCCTTCCGACCGCAGGGCATTTCTTGAAGGCATCTACGGACAATTGTGTTCATTTACCGCAAAATATGCGTTCCTTTTCAGGGACGGGGAGGCGGCCAAAGTGTATGCGGGGATGTTCGACCAACGTCATAAACAGCTTCGAAGGGTGATCGGTGACATCATCCTGCCGATATGCTCCGACAAAAACTGCTCGGATCCCGTTCTTTTTGCGGAACATGCGGCGGAAACCATGCTTTTCGGCGCGACCGAGGGCAGAACTTTTGATAAACTGAACCTCATTTTTGAAAAATTATTTTCCGACAAGGAGGAAACCAATATATGAGCAGCTTTGAAAACCTGAGGATCGTGGATAACTTCTATCAGACATCCCTTTTCTTTCCGATGCCTACGGTCCTTATCAGCACCCTTTGTGAGGACGGGACAACAAACCTCGGACCTTATTCGCTGATCCAGCCCTACTATGTTGCCGGACGTGACTACTATGCGATGCTCCTTAACTGCCGCAACTCGTCCAACACGGCGCAGAACATCCTGAGAACGGGTAAGTGCGCCATCAACTTCATCGACGACAACCCGAAGAATTTCAAGGAAGCCGTGAAGCTTTCATGGCCCGGAGACAAGTCTTCCGAGAAGATGCCGAAGTGCAATTTTAAGCTTGAGAAGAGCCTGATCGCGGAAGAGAATCCGAACGAGGAACGCCCCATGGTCATGACGGATGCCATCGAAGTCCTTGAATGCACATGGATGAGAGATCTTGACGGTGCCGAAAACGACAAGCCCGGCTGTCTCGAAGGCTATGAAGGACCCTATCACGATTTCAACGGCATTACGAGCAAGTTCGGAGCACATTTCATCCTTAGGATCGACAAGATCCTCATGAAGAAGAAGTATTCCGATGCCATCATAAACGGCGTTACGGCAAGGGATTTCCCTCCTCTTCCCGTGGATTACGGCTACCGCGATTCGAAGAACTTCTGGTTCCACAAGAAGCGCCACATGAGAGCGGAGCTTCTTCAGGTGCGTCAGGCTTCCCTTGCATCGGTACGCTATGCTGCGGACCGCGTGGACGACAAGATCAAATTTACCGACGATGCCCTCAAGATGCTGCTGGGTGTTCCGAGAGTATTCCTTTCGGTTGCGCTCAAGGGTTGCGTTGACTGGGCAAGAGAGAACGGAGTCGAACTCATTACCGAGGAACACATGAAGATAATAAACGACAAGCGCTCCAAGGAAAAGAATAAAGGAAAGAAATAGGAGGAATATATGAAAGTAGCACTTTTCGGCGCTTACGGAAATCTCGGCGCAGACATTTTTAAAGAACTTTTGAAACAGGGACACAGCGTTATAGCTGCGGATATGATACAGAGAGAGATCGGGGTCATCGGCGATTACGAGTTCAGAAAGATCGACGTAACAAAGCCTGAGACCTTAAAGGGCACCTGTGACGGCGCCGATGCCGTTATAACCACGGTTGGCCTCACAAAGGGCTCCGCAACTGTTACAAACTACGACATCGACCTTAACGGAAACCTCAATATCCTTAATGAGGCAAAGGCAGCGGGCGTAAAGTATTTCACATACATTTCCGTTATCAAGGCGGATAAGGCTCCCAAAGTTCCCATGCTCCATGCAAAGTATCTTTTTGAAGAAGAGCTTAAGAAGAGCGGACTTACCTATGTCATCCACCGTCCCACAGGCTACTTCTACGATATCGTGAAGGTATTCCGTCCCATGATCGAAAAGGGCGAGGTAACTCTTCTCGGCAAAAAACCTGTTCACGCAAATGTTATTTCCACCGAGGATTTTGCGGAGTTCATCGTAAAGAGCATGACAGATAAGAATAAGATCTACGATGTCGGCGGCAAGGAAACCTATTCCTACGAAGAGATCGCAAGGATGTGCTTTGCGGCTGCCGGTAAGGAGGCTGTCATTAAGCGTGCTCCCGCATGGCTCTTCGACGTTCTTGCATTCGTGAACAAGCTCAAGAAGAACGGCAAGGAGCCTCTTCTCCGTTTCTCAAAATGGACTCTTACGGAAGAAATGGTTGGCTCAACGCAGTACGGTGACATGAGCTTTGCCGAGTATATCAAGAAGAGCTTCGGAAAGTAGGTATATCTATGCTTTGGAATGAATTGTTGATCGTATGCATCGTTTGCGCACTTCTTTGCGCAGTGGGTTTTTACAAATTTGTATATTTCCTTTCGATAGGTTACGGCTTTGCCATCGCGGGAGGCGGCATCACGGTGCTCGTTCTTTCGATAATGAACGGAAGGACTGACGGCGTTCTTTGGCTCGCGATCCTTCAGACGCTGCTCTTCATCGCATACGGCGCAAGGCTTTCGGGGTTTTTACTCGTGCGTGAGATAAAGAATGCCGCATATCAGAAAACACTTAAGGAGGAGATCGGTGCCGATAAGAAGATCCCGATCTTCGTAAGCGTTGCAATCTGGGTGACCGTTGCGATCCTCTATACCGCTCAGGTTAGCCCCATGCTTTACCGCTATGCGAACGGCTCCAAGGATGTGGTCGTTCCCCTGATCGGAATTCTGATCTCCGTATCCGGTCTTATTCTCGAATCCGCAGCCGACAGACAGAAGACTGCTCAGAAAAAGGAAAATCCCAAGATGGTTGCAACAAAGGGTCTGTACAAGATCGTTCGCTGCCCCAACTATCTTGGAGAGATCATCTTCTGGACAGGCGTTCTCATCGCCGGCATTACGACCTACACGGGCATCGGTCAGTGGCTTATGGCTATCCTTGCTTATGTGAGCATCGTATACGTTATGTTCAACGGTGCACAGCGTCTTGAAAAGCGTCAGATGGCACGTTACGGTAACGACAAGGAATACAATGATTATGCGGACAAGACGCCAATCATCATTCCTTTCCTTCCCATCTATCACCTTAACAAAAAGGCGTGATGTAATACCGGATAAGCGAGGTTTAATATGAAAGAATTTTCTATACCTATGGCACTTATGGATTTTGTGCCGGTTGTGCTTTTTGCTGTCGCGGCTGTAATGCTTCAGCGCGAATTGTATTACAGAATGGGAAAGGGTGCCTTTGCGCTGTTCGCCGCAGGAACCATAGATGTTATCTGCGCCGGCTTCTGCAAAGCACTCTACAAGCTGCTTTATGCTGCGGGGATATGTGATCTGGAACCTTTAAACTCCATTTTCTTTCCCTTGCAGTCCATAGGCTTTCTACTTGCCGGACTCGGTGTTATCGCCATGATCCGCCACAAGCGGTCAACGGAGGAACTTAAGAGCGTTGCTCCCGTCGCAGTCACCGGAACCATGTTCTTTGTAACGATCATGATCGTCGGCCTCGGTCTCATGTTCGCAGGCCTCTGCATCTTTGCCGCAAGGCTCAAAAAGCCCGCAGTCATCGTGATGTTCGTCCTTTCCTTCATCTGCATGCTGGGCATGGGCTATCTTTCGTCCCGCGATTTTAGTTCTTCGGCCGTCAACTGGGTTGCCCAGAGCGTGAATACCGTCGCGCAGTTATTGTTACTTTTGGGTGTTTTACAATTGAGAAAACAAATATAAAATATAACGCTCCGGCCTTGGGAATGGCCGGGGCGTTTTTTGATAGAGCTGAGATGAGAGCTTTCACCTCTTTAGTGAAACCTTGTTTTCCTGATTTTATGACTTAAACGACGAAAATGCCACTTTAGGTCAATGATTTTGCCCGAACTTTTGCTGGTCATGAAGAATTATTATGACTCAAACACTGCAAAAGCATCTTTTGAGTCATAGGATTTCGGAAAATATGCCCTTTGGAAGCTAAAAATCCACCAAAATTTTTGACCTAAAAGCGTGAAAAAGAGTGTTAGAGTCATAAAATGTCTTTTTGTAATCGATCTTATTTTACCCTGATCTCTGTTTTTCTTACCCAATTATCCACAACCGAAACATCCGAAGCATCAAAATCTCCGGTTACTTCCACCGTGATCAGCTCATCAGTACATATCACATGAAAATGTATCATCGGCGGATCTTCCGGAAGGATCGATATGCCGTCGTCATTTAAAAAATCATAAGTAAATTCGCCGTTTCTTAAAGCATATAAGCTAAAACTCGTCTTTCCCGCATCCGAATAAGGCATAACGGAACCTGCCTTTACGAACCATACGGGAAGTCCGTCCCACGGTGCTTCTACTGTGATCTTTCCCGTATAGAGCGTAGCTTTCTCACGATCGCCTTTGTACCAGCCTGTATCGATTTCGGGAAGATCAACACTTACCTCCGATGCGCCTTTGTCGAACACAGGGCACGCGAGGACTGAGTCTCCGAAGAAAAACACATCGCTCTCGGGATCATAGTCCGGGATTTTAAGGAAAACCGGATATATTATCGGATCGTGGGTTCTTACGCTTCTGAAGGCTTCGTTGTAGAGATACGGGATAAAGCTTTCGCGAAGGTCAAAAAGCCGTTTTACGTTCGGGATGAGATCGGGATAAAGCCACGGCATTGTGGAGCTGCCGTCCGGATTCCATGAATGGAGTGTGAAACGGGGCGTAAAGAGCCCGTACTGTATCCAGCGCATGAACAGCTCTTTTGTGGGTGCGGGTCCCGCAAAGCCGCCTATATCCTGACCGAAATTATAAAATCCGGACAGTGTCATCGTCATCGCCATCTTATGGTTATATCTGAAATCTTCAAAGCTTGTGCGGTTATCTCCCGTCCATGTCGCAGCTATCCTCTGAAGTCCTCCGATGCCGCATCTTGATACTGAATATGTTCTTATCGACTTATCCTGAGCTTCGAGACTTGCCATGGTCATGAGGAGTGAGAAAAGCGGGCGGATGTCCGTCGCCTTTACGGGATTGCCGAAGCCGTATGCGTAAACGTCTTCATCACAGACATCGTATTCGTTGTTATCGTTCCAGATATTCTTATAGCCTCTGTCTACAAGTTCGTTCTTTACCGAATCACGCCAGAAGTCATATGCTCCGGGATTCGTAAAATCAAGATAACTGCCGTATCCCGACCAGAACGGGAAGATCGCGGGGGTACCGTCCTTGTAATGAAGGAACCACCCTTTTTCGGCTATCTTTTCATACAACGGGTGATCCGTAAGAAATGCGGGCTTCACATTGGGAAGGAGCTCCACTCCCGCCTCCTTAAAGTACGCCGCAAGGCCTTCGGGAGAGGGCACCTTGTCCCTGTTCCAGTGGAAAACGTATCTTTTTTCTCCGATCTGCGTATAGCCGCTGGAAAGATAAAATCCGCCCGGGGATATGCCGTGCTTCTCGCAGGTATCAATGAAGTTTCGCAATTGTCTGTCGGCATCGGGCGCATCGGTATACGCCATCGTGCTTCCGCAGTACTTGAATGTCCACTTGGGCGGGAAGAGGATCGGTCCGCACATTTCGGAAAACCTTCTCACGATCTCGGGAACGGTGCCGAAGATCACGTAATACACGAGATTCTCCTCGTTGAACTTAAAGCCCTTAAAGGAATCGTAATAATTGTTTATCTCTTTGCCGAAGGAGATCTCACCGTTCGAATAGGTATCGTAATAGATGCCGTAGGCACCGCTTGAATTCTCGCAGATGTAGAACGGCAGCTGCTTGTAGAGCGGATCGGAAGAAGCCGCATCAAAGCCCATCGCATCCCCTGCGGCAAGCTTGAAACTCATTTTGTTCTTGTTGACGTTTCCTGTCTTGTCGCCGAGACCGAATATCCGCTCGTCCGCTTCCCTTGTGATAAAATGCGTACTGCCGCGTCCCAGCTCATGCCCGAGATTCAGAGAAATGTAATCCCTGTCCTTAAAGAGGAGGCCGTTGGAATTCGACACCTTGAGACCGAAGTTAAAGGTGTTAAGCTCGACTTCCGCCTCAGCGGTTACAAATCTGAACGTCTGTCCCTTTCCTTCGGGATGGGTGCAGGCTACTTCTGTGACCTTAGGGGTTGTCATTGTAAAACCTTCAAGACTCAGCTTGTCCCTGCCTTCCCTTGGGCATTTTCCGTCAGGGCAGACAGTATAGGTCGGGAAAAGCGGTACTTCACTCCTTACAAGAGATACCCTCAGGATGTGATCCATAAAATCGAGGCGTCCTGTGATACTCCTGCCCTCACCTTCGGGGGATTCAAATATATATGTATTGTTATTATGATCGGTGATCCTGAATAAATGATCGTATTTCACAATTTTTTGCCTTTCCGATTTATTACACTTTTTACGCAATATCTATCGTCTTATTTTCGTACGCTTCCTTAAGCTTAAGCTCCTTCTCCTCCTGAAGCTTTTCAACTCTTGCCTTTGACAGCGGGTAGCAGACAAGGAGGATCACAGCCATGAGCGCGAAAAGGATCGCGGGAATGAGGGTTGCGAGATCGTACATCTTTTTCAGGTTGTCAAGAGTCTGGACCGCACCCTTTTCATATTTGTAATTCATGCCGAGGAGCGCTCCGTTTACGCAGATCGCGGCAACAACCTGTCCGAGTTTACGGAAGAAGTTGAAGAAGGAATATGCTGTTCCGTCGTCTCTCGAGCCTGTTGTGACTTCGATGTGATCGATCGAGTCGGTCGCCATGGACCAAAGCTGCAGAACAAGCGTCGTGAGTCCGCATCCGCTTACAAAGCAGAGTACAAGGAACAGAACGATCAGCTTCTCGGGCTCAACATTACGCAGGAAGAACAGTATGAGATTTGCAACGGAAGCAAGTGCCACACCCGCCGTACACACTTCTTTTTTACCGATCTTACGCGCCAGACGGGGCATAAAGAACATCAGCACTATCATGGGCGAATAGGTACAAGCCTGGCTCGCGAGGTTCATCCAGTTTGCGTGGAAGTAGTCGTTAAACAGGTAGAGATAGAAGCTCTGTGTGAACATCTGTCCCGCAAGGAGAAGCATGGCTGCAAGGCTGATGGCGATGAACGCCCTGTCGGAAACCAGTATCTTAAACGCCTTAAGGGCCGCTCCTTTAACGTGTTCCTTGGGCTTTGTGATGACACGCTCTTTGTTCAGCGCAAATGTCAGGAACAGTAAAAGGCTTGAGCATATCGACATGATCACAACGCCGATAATAACAGGCTTGTACTGCATGTCGGTGATGATCTGCCCGTTTTCTCCGTAAACATAATTTCCTGCCGCGTCAACTCTTTTTGCATAAGCAAAGGATGCAAGGATGAATACGGGGACACTGCCCAGAGCAGCACCGATCGCTCTGTAAACGGAAAGCTTGTTCCTTTCGCCGACATCAGTCGTCACAACGGAAGCAAGTGATCCGTAGGGGATCTGCAGTACAGTGTAGCACATGCCGAAAAGCACGTATGTTACAGTCGCATAGATGCATGTGCCGACGTAATTTACATCTCCTCCGAGACCCGGGAATTTAAGGAACATGTGGATTGCAAGCACGCACAGAGGGATTGAAACATAGAGGAACCACTGTCTGTAGCGTCCGAAACGACTCGGTTTAACCGTATCGCAAATGCGTCCCATGATCGGGTCGTTTACCGCATCCCATACCCTTGCGCCGATGAACATGAACATGATGAACAGCGGACTCAGATTGAAAACGTCCGTGTAATACTTCTGCAGGATCGATGTTACAAGGCTGAATACGAGACATCCGGCCGCATCTCCCATTGCGTAGCCGATGTAGTCTTTTGCTTTCAGTCCGCTTGTTCGTGAAATATAGCTTTTGGTTTCATTCTCCATAAATGTGCCTCCTCGTTCTTACGGCATATCGTGCCTTCAGGCGGATATACCCATATAGCTCATTCTATCTGTTTTCTTATGCATCGGCAATATGTTTTTTCAGATTGGAAAGACAGCTGGTTACTGTTCACAAATATACAAGACGTTGAAACTCTGAAAGCTTGCTTTCAAAGAGTTTTAACATCTTGTATATTCTGCGTAGCAGTAACGACAGCTGTAAACATGCATTTATGACTCTAACCCCACCGACCTTCTGTAGCTCGTGGGGAAAAAATCTTGACAAAATCCGCTTTCTACATTAAAGTTACTCTGACTAACCATAAATATTGGAGCCAATAATATCATAAGGAGGAAGCGCACAAAGGAAGTGCGTCATTAACCCAATGGCTAAAGAAAACAACAATAACAACAAGAAGATGGTGGAAGCGATAACCTCTATGGGAGAGGATTTTGCGCAGTGGTACACCGACGTAGTTAAGAAGGCGGAGCTCATCGATTACTCGTCCGTCAAGGGATGTCTGATCATCAAGCCTTACGGCTATGCGATCTGGGAAAACATCCAGAGGGAGCTCGACAGACGCTTCAAGGAAACAGGCGTAGAGAACGTATATATGCCTCTTTTCATCCCCGAGAGTCTTCTTGAAAAAGAGAAGGATCACGTTGAAGGCTTTGCACCCGAAGTGGCATGGGTAACCCAAGGAGGATTACAGCCCTTACAGGAAAAGCTTTGCGTGCGCCCTACATCCGAAACACTTTTCTGTGATTTTTACAAGAACCTGATCCAGTCCTACAGAGATCTTCCCAAGGTATACAACCAGTGGTGCTCGGTAGTGCGCTGGGAGAAGGAGACAAGACCTTTCCTGCGTTCAAGAGAGTTTTTGTGGCAGGAAGGACATACCATCCATGCGACCGAGGAGCAGGCTGAGGCACGTACGGTACAGATGCTGAACCTTTATGCCGATTTCTGCGAGGATTATCTTGCAATCCCCGTTATCCGCGGTCAGAAGACGGAGAAAGAGAAATTCGCCGGAGCTGAGGCAACCTACACGATCGAAGCACTCATGCACGACGGCAAGGCTCTCCAGTCCGGAACAAGCCACAACTTCGGTGACGGCTTTGCAAGAGCATTCGGCATCCAGTATGCGGACAAGAACAATCAGTTACAGTACGCTCACCAGACTTCATGGGGCGTTTCCACACGTATCATCGGAGCCATCATCATGGTTCACGGCGATGATTCCGGTCTCGTGCTTCCTCCCAAGGTTGCACCCGTACAGGTTATGGTAATTCCCGTTCAGATGCAGAAGGAAGGCGTACTCGAGAAAGCTACCGAGCTTTATGAGAGACTTGCCAAAGTTGCACGTACGAAGATCGACGATTCCGACAAGACACCCGGCTGGAAGTTTGCGGATTGCGAGATGAGAGGTATCCCTGTAAGAGTAGAACTCGGACCCAAGGATATCGAAGCAGGTCACTGCGTAGTCGTAAGACGTGATACAAGAGAAAAGATCACAGTAGCACTTGATGAGATAGAAACAAAGATCCCCGAGATCTTAGAAACCGTTCAGAAGGATATGTTCGAGCGTGCAAAGGCACACAGAGACAGTCATATCTGGGATGCTCACAATTACGAGGAACTCAAGGATATCGCAGCAAACAAGCCCGGTTTCATCCGCGCCATGTGGTGTGAGGACAGGGCATGCGAAGAGAAGATCAAGGATGAGCTTGCCGTATCATCGAGATGCATGCCGTTCAACGATCAGGAGCATATCTCCGATGTCTGCGTATGCTGCGGAAAGCCTGCCAAGAAGCTTGTTTACTGGGGCAAGGCATATTAATGGATATTCGTTTACCGGAAGATGTTAAAAAGATAATAGACGCTCTTCAAAACGCCGGCCACGAGGCTTATGCCGTGGGCGGATGCGTAAGGGATGCCCTTATCGGGCGAGAGCCTCAGGATTGGGACATCACCACATCCGCAAGGCCTGAAGAAGTGAAGAGCATATTTTCTCATACCGTTGACACCGGAATAAAGCACGGTACCGTGACCGTTATGCTGAACCATACGGGCTATGAAGTCACGACCTATCGTATAGACGGCGAATACGAAGATTGCCGTCATCCTAAGGAGGTTACCTTTACCACGCGCCTGTCCGAAGATCTCTTAAGAAGGGATTTTACGATAAATGCAATGGCATACAATGAGAAAGACGGGCTCGTGGATCTTTTCGGAGGAAGAGACGATCTGGAAAAAGGCATCATACGCTGCGTGGGAGAAGCTGCCGAGCGATTTGACGAGGACGCTCTGAGGATCCTTCGAGCATTCCGTTTTGCGGCGCAGTTGGGATTTGAGATCGACCGCGGAACTTATGCGGCGGCTGCCGAAAGAGCGGAGAATCTTCGTAAGGTCAGTGCTGAACGCATAAGGGTAGAGCTCAACAAGATCCTTCTTTCCAAAGGCCCCGACAGGCTGTTTGAGGCTCAGGAAGCAGGCGTGACAAAGGTCGTGCTTCCGGAGTTTGATGCGATACTTGCCGGCGGTGCCGATGCAAGAGGCTTGGAAGGCGTTAAGAACGGGCATGCCATGTCCGGGATGAAGGCGATCAAGACAGTTTCCATCATCGGAAGCGCCGCGACAGATCCGGATAACGACTATGACGAAAAGGAACTGCTCATCCTTAAATGGGCGGCTTTGCTCTCGGAATACGCCGACACGGATGTGTTCAAAGTGAGCGAAGACCGTTTTACGGAAATCCGTGGCGCAGAGGACCCAAATGAACGGTATGAAGCCGTTTCGACTTCGGGCATCGCCGATGCGCTTGAGAGCATAAAACACGAAAAGGTGCGGGCTGTCCTTACAAGGCTCAAGTTTGACAACGAGACCAGGGACAAGGTTACCAGGCTTTCGGATCTTCACAGACAGAAGCTGATCCTCATAAATGACACGGCGGTCCGCGGCTTTATGAAGAAGGTGGGCGTCGAGCTTTGCCCGCTGCTTTTCGAACTTCAGACGGCGGAACTTCTTGCCGAGGGCTTCGTCAGCGTGAGCGGTGACAACACCGTCTTCGTTGCGAAGAATCTTCCCAAGCTCAAAAAAGCGAAGGAAGCTTACAGGCAGATAATCGACCGCGGGGATTGTGTTTCAATTGCGCAGCTCGCGATCACCGGAACCGATCTGATAGAGGCGGGATTCGATAAGGGTCCCGGCATAGGTAAGATGCTGGATTTCCTTCTTGGGAAAGTTCTTGCCGATCAGTCTCTTAACACGAAGGAAAAGCTTTTGGATCTTGCCTGCCTGAATTACTGATCGTATTAAACAAAAAATGGCTGAAGAAACTGACTCAAAAAAGAATAACGGGTTATACGAAGAGAGACGCGTCTACGGCACCAAAAAGCAGATGGAGCAGCGCAACGCCGTCCCCGGAGACAAGCCCAAGAAGCAGCCTCGGGACAACGGACACAGGAACATTATTGTGATCCTCTGCATGACTGTTTTTATGCTTGCCATCACGATAGGCATCGCGGGACTCTTCAAAAAGCCCGAAAACGTGAAACCTGCCGAAGGTAAGATCACGGGGACACCCACGCCGGAACCCGAAACAAGGGAGATATACGGCGTCGTTCTCGGTGTTGATACGGAGAATAAGGTTATTTCGATATATGATGTGAAGAACGAGAGCAATACCGAGTTCAAATACGACGGAGCGTCCAGATTTTACGGAAGCGCCGGTTCGATTGTGACGGCGGGCGTTCTTCAGACAGGAGACCTTCTGCATTTTACTTCAAGGGAAGGAAAACCTGAAAAACTGGCTGTTGCTAAGTGGAGCGAAAATATCTGGGAAAAATCCAAGATCGAAGATCTTGTGATCTATCCCGAAGAACATGTAATGGTCATCAGGAATCAGAATTATAAATATTCTGATGACCTGTGCATCATTGATAATGGGGAAAGAACAGGGCTTGACAATCTTCTGACCACTGCGGACAGATATACGATCCGCGGCGAAGGCACTACGGTGTATGAGATAATCGTCACCATAGGGCACGGAACATTGAAGCTTCTGAATTACAAGGATTACGACGGCGGACTTGTCACCATAGGCGACCGATATGCGTTTGACGTGACCGCCCCTGCCGAATATGTTGTCAGAGAAGGCACATACAGGGTAGAGGTGGGACGCGGAAGACTGAACGCATTTCAGAACATCGAGGTGAGAAGGAACAGGACAGTATTTTTTGACCTGAAGCCGGCAGAGAATAAGGAGACGCAACAATGAGAGATTACGTAAAAGTTTACGAAGAATGGCTGAACAATCCCTACTTTGATGAAAAAACAAAAGAAGAACTGAGATCCATAGCAAATAACGACAATGAGATCAAGGAAAGATTCTATACCGATCTGGAATTCGGTACGGGCGGACTCCGTGGCATTATCGGTGCGGGTACGAACCGCATGAATGTTTATACGGTCCGTAAGGCAACCCAAGGCCTTGCAAATTATATCAAAAGGATGAATGCCTGCGAAAAGGGCGTTGCCATCGCTTTTGACTCGAGACGCATGTCCCCCGAATTTGCGGATGAAGCAGCCCTTTGCCTTTGCGCAAACGGTATCAAAGCTTATGTTTTTGAATCCCTTCGTCCAACACCCGTTCTTTCTTTTGCGGTAAGATATCTTGGCGCAACTGCGGGAATAAACATCACAGCAAGTCACAATCCGCCGGAATACAACGGTTATAAGGTATATTGGGAGGACGGCGCGCAGATCATCCCTCCTCACGATGTTGAGATCTTGAAGGAAGTTAAGAACGTTACCGATTACAATAACGTTCTCACCATGGACAAGGCAGAAGCTGTAAAGAAGGGTCTTTACAACGTTATTGGAAAAGAAGTGGATGACGTGTATACCGAGACATTGAAGAAGCTTGTCCTTAGACCCGAAGCCATCAAAGAATGGGGCGACAAGCTTAAGATAGTTTACACTCCTCTTCACGGAACGGGCAATCTCCCTGTTCGCCGTGTCCTTAGGGAACTCGGCTTTAAGAATGTCACGGTGGTTCCCGAGCAGGAGCTTCCCGACGGCAATTTCCCGACGGTGTCCTATCCCAATCCCGAAGCCAAAGAGGCCTTTGCTCTCGGACTTGCACTTGCAAAGAAGATCGATGCGGATATCGTTCTTGCAAATGACCCCGATGCGGACAGACTCGGCGTTTATGTAAAGGATACAAAGAGCGGTGAGTATATTTCGCTTACAGGCAATATGTCCGGCTGCCTTCTTGCGGATTATGAGATCATGTCAAAGAAGGAAAAGGACGGAAAGCTTCCCGATGACGGAATGCTCATCACAACCATCGTTTCCACAAACATGGCGAAGGATATCGCAAACTATTACGGTACAGGATATACGGAAGTGCTTACCGGCTTCAAGTTTATCGGCGGTAAGATGAGAGAATTTGAAGAGACGGGCAAGGGCACATACCTGTTTGGTTTTGAGGAAAGCTACGGTTGCCTTATAGGCGACCACGCCCGCGATAAGGACGCCGTTGTTGCGACAATGGCACTCTGTGAGGCGGCTGCATACTATAAAACACGCAATATGACTCTTTGGGATGCCATGATCGCTCTTTACGATCGTTACGGCTATTACAAGGACGACATCATCTCAGTTACGATGAAGGGAATCACAGGACTTCAGAAGATCTCCGACATCATGGAGACATTGAGGAAGAATCCCGTAAAGGAGATCAGCGGGCTTAAGACTCTTGCGGTACGCGATTACAAGAAGGATACAAGGACCGATCTTGCAACAGGCGCTGTTACGGCAACAGGTCTTCCCAATTCCAACGTTCTGTACTACGAGCTTGAGAACAATTCCTACCTCTGCGTACGTCCTTCGGGAACGGAACCCAAGATCAAGCTTTATTTCGGCGTAAAGGGATCTTCCATGGAAGATGCGGCCGCAAAGTCCGCAAAGCTCGGCGCCGAGGTCAAGGCTCTTCTTGAAAGCATGTGAGTACAGGTAAGGAATAAGAAAATGATAAAATATGTTTTGATCGATCTCGACGGCACCATTACCGATTCGGAGGAAGGCGTTACCAAGAGTATCGCTTATGCGCTTGAGTATTTCGGCATCAGCGTTCCCGAGCGAAGCAGTCTCAGAAAGTACATCGGACCGCCCATCACCTGGTCTTTTGCGGATGCCGGTCTTGCACAGGATCAGATAATCCCCGCCATTGACAAATACCGCGAGAGGTATAACACCACCGGACTTTACGAAGCAAGGGTGTATGACGGGATACCCGAGATGCTGCAAAAGCTTCATGAAGCGGGAAAGATACTGATCCTCGCAACATCCAAGCCCATAGCTTTTGCCGAAAAGGTCATGAAACACTTCAAGATGGATGTGCTCATGGACGATCTTTGCGGCGCCGGCACGGATACCGAGAGAAATACCAAGACTGCAGTCATCGATTATATCCTTGAGAAGCATCACATAACGGATAAATCGGAAGCACTCATGCTGGGCGACACACGTTTCGACGTGGAGGGCGCCAATTTAAGCGGACTTAAGACAATGGGCGTGCTCTGGGGCTTCGGAAGCCGCGAAAGCCTTGAAAAAGAGGGGGCCGCATATATTGTTTCGACACCTGCCGAGGCTGCGGAAAAAATTATAAATTTATAAAATATTAAAGTGCAACGGTTCAAATAGTTGCACTTTTTTTGAAACTCTGCTAAAATGGTATGAAATCGGATATAGAATTTTTCGTAACAATGGATGCTTTTACGATAGATGGGAGGAGCGTATATGGCACAGACAGTTGGCGAACAAATGGCTATTATCAACAGCCTTCATAAAAGGCATGAGACTATTTACAGGAATTATGCCACCAAAATGGGCTTTCCTGAAATGAGTTTCTGGGTTTTGTATGCAATCTGCTCTTACAAGAGGCCCATAACTCAGTACGAACTGGTGCGTGACTGGGGATATTCCAAGCAGACGGTGAATTCGGCAACACTTAAGCTCATTGCCGAAGGATACATAACGGCAACCGATGCAGGCACCAGAAGAAAGAAGAAAATGCTTGAACTGACGTCGGAGGGAGAGAAATATGCGGAAGCTGTTGTTTACCCGATGATTTTTGCGGAGAGAGCATCGCTCAACTTCCTTTCCGTGGAAGAGCGTGATTTCTTCATAAATGTTTACAGCAAGCAGATGGATTTCCTTGAGAGAGCCATCGCTCCCGTAATGAGTAATAAGTGAGAAAGTACAAGAGACCGTGACGTAAGTGCGCTCGCGGTCTTTTTTGAGGGGATTTGATGAGATATTATATTTCCGATCTGCATTTTTTTCATGACGGACTGAACAGGAACATGGATGAACGCGGTTTTGAAAGCGAAGAAGCCATGAACCGCCATATGATCGAAAAGTGGAACAAAAAAGTCAGGAGAAACGACGAGACTGTTATCCTGGGAGATTTTTCATACGGTAAAGCGGCGGAAACAGAAGAAGTTCTAAGAATGTTGAACGGCAAAAAATATCTTATTGTCGGTAACCACGACTGGTTCCTGCAGGATAAGAAATTTGACCGCTCATTATTTCAGTGGATCGAGCATTACAACGAGGTGAAGGATAACAAAAGAAAGGTGATCTTAAGCCACTATCCCGTATTCTGCTATCACGGTCAGTATGTGCGGGACGGAGAGGGTAATCCCAAGACATATATGCTGTACGGCCATGTCCACAACACTTATGACGAGGTACTTGTAAACAGGTTTCTGAACATCACCCGGGATTCCGTAAGGCCCGGTTTTGATGAGCCGGAAGAAGCACGGATACCCTGCAATATGATAAACTGCTTCTGCATGTTTTCCGATTACACTCCGCTTACTCTGGATGAATGGATAGAGCTTGACAAAAAAAGGCGTGAGAAGCTTACCGCAGATACACAGGAATGAAAAAAAGGACAGTCGTTTCGGCTGTCCTTTTAAAGTGTTATTGTTTGCTTTTTTGTGTCTTCGTCCCGCTTGATCTTTTGACGCGACGGGTTCCGGATCTGCGCTTGGGCTTTGTTTCCGAAGTGCCCTCGTCCTTCTGTTTCTTGACATTATCGCGACGAAGCTTGATATTAAGTATCTTATGGATATTGTCCGGACCAAGCTTCTCATCCACGTCGAAAACGTCCCTGTGTGCTTTTACAAATGCCGAAAAGCTTGAGTATTTGTAGTTGCGCACATCGAAGCCGGGAACACTCTTTCTGAGGGAATCTCCGACATTGGCGAGGTTTTCCCAGTCATCCTCAAGGAGCGTCGTGATCTTTTCAACGATGGCTTTTTCGGAAGGTATCTCGATCTTCTTGGACTCGAGGGGGATCTCCTGAGTGGAGTCTCCAACGGGAGCAACGGGCACCTCGGGCTCTTTGGCTTTGACCGCACCGGCCTTGAACAATACGTCAAGGAGCTTGAACTCGTTGCAGGCCTGAGCAAGAGATTCCGGTGTCTTGGACTCGCCCATTCCGATGATGGTCTTGCCGGATTCCTTGATCCTGTACACCAGCTTTGTAAAGTCGGAGTCGCTTGTTACAAGGAAAAAGACATCGACTATCTTGCGGTAAAGGATGTCCATCGCATCGATGGTGAGCGCCTGATCCGCTATACTCTTGTTGTTGGCATAGGAGAGCTGGAGCTCCGGCGTAATGCCGTATTTCGGCATGATGGGCATCCACTGCCTTACGGTGGCGGAGTTGATCGAGCCGTACAGCTTAAAAAGTGTTATATCGCCGTATTTGTCCGCCTCTTCCTTTATGAGGGAGGCGTATTTTTGTGAAATATTGTCGCCGTCTATCAGGATTGCAATCTTTTTTTCATCCATCGGCAGGACCTTACTTCTTTATAACCTTCGTGATGTGGGGCTGAGCGCCGTTGTACCAGTAAAGGAAGCCTTCGATGTCGATCTTGTCGCCTGCCTTCAAAGCTTCGACAGCCTTGTAGGTCTCGCTTTCCTTATCGCAGAGGTAGGACTCAACAACCATTGTGTACTTTGCGCCGTTTAAGCTTACGCTGAGATAGAGATCGTCGCCTCTTGTGCCGGAACCGTCCCACTTGTAGAGAGCTGCGCTTTCAACCGTGAGACCTTTTACTGTGATGAGCTGGTTGATCTTTTCGGCTACGGCATCTGTTCCGTAGATTGCTGTAACATCAGCGGGCTTTGCAACGAAGGAACTCTTGCCGTCGAAGATCTCAAGCTCACAGTCGGTGAGCTCAACTTCGCCTGCCCATTCGCTCTTGAAGCCTTTTACACGGATCTGTGTGCCGGGCTTTAACTGATCGAATACTTCTTTGGAAACCTTGCACTCATAAAGGAAATATCCGCCGTTGAAGTCCTGTGCATATACGGAAGCTACGCCGACACCGTTCTTCTCCCACCATGACTGTGCAGCCTGGAAATAAGGGTAGATAACGACTTCGGTATCAAGAGCTGCTGCTGCGTATGTTGCATAATCGGTACCATCTGCGGGAAGAGTAAGAGCCGAACCTGTTACGGTTACTTTTGTGATGTGGGGCTGAGCGCCGTTGTACCAGTAAAGGAATCCTTCAACATCGATAAGGTCGCCGGCCTTGAGGGCTTCGACAGCCTTGTATGTATCGGTATCCTTGCCGCAGAGGTAGGACTCTACAACCATTGTATATTCTGCGCTTCCGAGCATAACGTTGAGGTAAAGGTCATCGCCTCTTGTGCCGGAACCGTCCCACTTATAGTTGGCGGGAGCGGAAACCGTGAGACCGTTTACGGCAACGAGACGGTTGATCTTCTCGTTTAAGCTGTCGGTTCCGTAGATATCCGTTACGTCGGTAGCCTTAGCTGTGAAGGAGTTCTTTGAATCGAGAATCTCGAGCGTGCAGTCGGTGATCTCGACTTCGCCTGCCCACTCGGACTTGTAACCCTTTACGAGGATCCTTGTGCCGGGCTTTAACTGATCGTAAACGTCTTTCGAAACTTTGCATTCATAAAGGAAATATCCGCCGTTCTCATCCTGTGCGTAGATGGTTGCAAGACCCTGACCGTCCTTTTCCCACCAGGACTGTGCAGCCTGGAAGTAAGGAGCAACCGTTACTTCCGAATCAAGAGCAGCTGCTGCGTATGCGGCATAATCCATAACGCCATCGGGAAGCTTGTCCTCTTCACTTGCCTGGGGAACAGGAGTGGGAGTAGAGGTAGGAGCTGTTGTGGCAGCGGGTGCGCTTGTGGGATTGTTTGTTTTGTCCTCATTGGTCTTCTTGTCGCCGCAGGCAGCGAGCGAAAGAACGAGTGTTGCAACGAGGAGTGTTGATAATAACTTCTTCATATTTTTCCTCCGGATAGGTATGCCGTATTTCGGCATTAGATGACGCACATTATACTTCAAGGTATGTATAATGGCAAGGATTAATTAAAAAGCATGAGATCACTTTCCGTTCTTTCTGCTTTTCAGGTACTGTTTGATAAAGGCGCAGGCGATGAGGAACCATGCGATGCCCAGTGCGGTAAGCAAAAATACCGAGGTTTTAGGTAAAGGGCCCAGATCCGTAGGGGTCGAACCGTTCATGGATTTCATCTGATCGAGTCTGTAAAGGGCGTTGATGTCGCTGTAGAGCGCGTCGGTAAATTCTTTGTCGAAGGTGCCTCCGCGTCGCATGCCCTTTACGGTGTTTTCTATCAGTGCGCCCGCTGCTTCGCGAAGGGATGCCGAGCCGTTGAAAACAGGCGTTATAAAGGTGTTTTCCGTGTTATCGAGAAGAAGCTCGGCGGCTTTTATCTTGACTTCGTAATGGGTCGTATCGTCTTCGCCGCATCTGTCGAGATAATCCTTGTATTCCGGTGAGTTTTGCGCCTTGAGGGTTACCGGTACGTAGCCTTCCGTCTGGGAGTAGGCTATCTGCACTTCATTTGTCAAAAGGAACTGTGCAAAAAGCCAGGAAGCAATGACTTCGCCCGGATCGTCGGAGTTAAAGAGACAGATGCTGGGGCCCTGGGAGATCATCTTGGGGTGCTCGGGATCGAACTGGGGTATCATCCGGACTTCCGTTTCAAAGTCCCGCATCTGATCCGCACTTATGTCGTGCAGAGGCGCGCCGGAACCCATCCATGTGGCACCCGCGGTGGAGTCGATGGCAAATATGCACTGATTTGCGTTCAGGAAGTTACCGGGGTAGCTTGATATCTTAAAGGTCGAAAATGCTCTGCTTTTGCCGTGCTTTGCGATCTCTTCGAGAAGCGCGGAGGTGGTATCGTTAAATATCAGGATGTTCCCGATGTTGTCCGAATAACCGGCATTAAGCTGTTTAAGCATTGTGATCATCATGTTGTCGGTGGACTTGTAGATGAAGGGGATCATGACCTTCTGGCCGTTTACCTTGAAAAGTCCGGCTTCGTCCTTCTCCATCGCTTTTTCGGAAGTCTCCCATATAAAATCCCAGGTGATCTTTTCGGGTATCTCGATACCCATGTTGTCAAGCAGGGTCTTGTTGATGTAGAGAGCCTCGGTGGATCTCATGAAGGGGATCGCATACTGATGCTCGTCAAGATACCCTTCCGCAAGGAATGAGGGGACGATCTCGGAAATATCGGGCGAATCAAACTTCACTTCGCTGCCTCCGAGACCGAACTTCTTGTCTTTAAGGAGATTGTCCAGAGGGACCACCACATTGTTACCCATCTTATAAGTAGCAATGTGATCGGGGTATGTTATGCAGACGTTGGGCGTCGTATTGGTGGATATGTTGGTTATAACGTCGTTGTAAATTGCGCCGTAATCCGTGTATAAACGGATGTTCACGGTTATGTTCGGATAGTATTCGGAAAAAGCGGCGACAGCATTGTTGTAGATCTCCACCTGCCGCTTGTTGGTGTCGTTTTTGGCCCAGAATGTTATGTCGTAATGCTTCGAGGTATCGAAGCTGTCCGGTATTTCGAAAACCGCCCGGTTCTCCGTTCCGTGGCATCCTGTTGTGAAAAGTGATACCGTGCAGATAAGTACGGCAAAGGCCGAAGCAACGAATCGTCTCATCCCTTCGTACCTCCTCTCGCAACTCCCGCCATTATCTTCCTGCGGAAGATCAGGAAAAGTATTATGAGCGGCAATGAGATCACAACCACTGCGGCCATCATAGCGGGGATATTTTCTCTTCCCATTCCGTTTTCACGGAGCTCCTGAATGCCGTTTGATACAAGGAAATATGCAGGATCATCGGTTATGAGTCTCGGCCACACGTATGAATTCCAGCATTCTATGACCTTAAGGATGATGATGGTTATAACAGTCGGTCTGCACATGGGAACCATCACCTTAAGAAGATAACGCATATCTTTTGTTCCGTCGACCTTTGCGGCCCAGTAGAGTTCGTCCGGTATCGCCGCGAAGTTCTCCTTTAAAAGGTAGATGTAGAACACCGAAGCTGCCGACGGCAGGATAAGACCCGCGAAGGTGTTCCTTAAGCCCAGATCGGTAACCGTTACAAAGTTCGTTATGATGACCAGCTCGTTCGGTATCATCATGAGTGAAAGGAACAGCGTGAAGAGCAGGTCTCTGCCCTTGAAATTCAGTCTCGCAAAAGCAAATGCCGACAGTACGGCGATGACGAGAAGCAGAAGCGTTGTTGCCACCGTAAAGAAAAGAGTGTTTAAAAGGTATTTACCAAGCGAAATCTCCGTAAAGACATTCATGAAGTTGGCGAACGTCGGGGGAACGGCTACGAATCTCGGCGTATATTCCGCGTTGTAGGATGCGTAGCTTTTAAATGAGGTGAGTATCATCCAGTAAAACGGGAAGATCACAAGAAGAGCCCAGACGGTGAGCCCGAAATAAATAAGGGCGTTTGCCGCGGCTTTTCTTTTCTTCTCGTTTTCTTTTATACCTGCATAGTTTGAAGTGTTTTCCACGAAAACCTCCCGATCGGATCCGTGCCTTACGACAACGGAGATTTAGGAAAGATCAGTAATGTACATGTTTCTTGCTCACGAGGAGATTGATGCATGTGATCGTCATTATGATCGCAAAAAGGATGATCGCTGCGGCCGATGCGAAGGAAGGGAAGCCTCCTCCGGTGCCGTACAGCATGTCGTAAACGTAACCCACGATGGTGTTCATTCCGGCGGAATTGAGATCGGTTCCGAAGATCGCGACTTCGTCGCTGTATGCCTTGAAGGCTCCGATGAAGCCTGTAATGACAAGATAGAACACCGTGGGGCTGATCATCGGCAGGGTTATCCTTCTGAACATTCTTCCGGGCGGGGTTCCGTCCACTCTGGCGGCATTGTAATAGATGTCTCCGACCGATGCTATCGCCGAGGTCAGGAGCAGGATCTTAAACGGCAGAACCACCCATACCGTATAAAAGCACATAACGAACATCTTTGCCCAGTAAGGACCGTCGATAAAGTCGATGGCGTTTGCGCCGAAAAGCTTTATCACCATATTAATGAGACCGTCTGTGTAGGCCGTCTTTTTGAAGAGGATCATGAAAACAAGGCCTACGGCCAGCGTATTGGTAACGTACGGCAGGAAGAAGACCGTCTGAAAGAGTTCGCGGAGCTTCGTGATCCTGCTGAGACCGAGGGAGATCATAAGAGCGAGAAAAGTTGAGACCGGAACCGTGATCGCCACGATTATAAAGGTATTACGGACAGCTTGCAGAAAATATGTGTCGTGCAGGACATAGGAGAAATTGTACAATCCAGTGCCGTAATAACTTTGAGATGCAAAATCAAACCCCTCTTCGAACGAATATATCAAAACGTCGATAAGGGGGTATACCATGAATATTCCAAGAAAAAGTACGGCCGGTAAGAGGTATAGCCAGGCTTTTTTACTGTTATCTTCCATATTATGCCCTCACATTGATTTCATGCTTCATTATATCAGAAAAACACCATTATTCAACAGAAAGCGGGATGAAATGTAGTTATGAATGTGATTAATGAAATGATTTTTTGCTTTAGATGTGTATGTTGAGCAGTTACTGTTCACGCCGCGGTATCGGTTAAAAGCACAACGGTAACTGTTCACAGAGGTGTGATTGTTCCGTTACTGTTCACAGATGTGCCGTCGATAAGCCCTGTTTTTGAAATCGCGATTTCGAAACAGGGCTTATTAACGGCATATTCTGCTTCGCAGAATACCGCAGGCAAACTTGTTTGCCCGCGGCGTGAACAGTAACTGTACTGTGAACAGTAGCTTGTCCAAATTCTGTACAACATGCACAAAAAAAGTCTGAAATCGGTTTCTCTTTTGTGCATATTGGTAAAAAAATTACGTCATCCGGTAAAAGATTTACGTTTACTTTATACAATATTTATAGGAAAATGAGTGACAGAAAGGGGAGGTGCAAAATGATGGGTTCGAAAAAAGCGACAACAGCCGGATGTATTGTTCTTACGGCATTGCTCCTTCTTATGGGATGCGGTGAAAAGGAGAAGAGCGGTCCTTATGAGGGCAAATGGGCATACAACCATGACGCCGACAAAACGGCAATGAGGATAGAAGCCGACGGGCAGGCGAAGCTCGACGGCACAAGATACACCTACACCGAGGATGAAAACGGACTCCTTCTTACAGACAGGAACGGTGAAGAGGTCAGGGTAAAGTTTAAGGATAACGAAAACGAAGTTTTTGTTTACAAGCCAATGTATTTCACAGCCGAAGGCGCAAGCGACGGAGTCGTGGGTGTGTGGAAGTGCGGGAACAATTCCTTTGAATTTTCATCCAAGGGAACATTTATGGAAGACGGATATTTCCCAGGCTATTACTTCGTGGATGAGGAAAAGGGTGAGATAAAGCTTGCCTATACCGAGGTTTTTGAGGATACGGTGATACCTTTTGAACTTACGGATACGGGACTCAAGCTCGACTATCCCTGGGTGATGGTTAGAAAGCAGTAATTAATTCGGATTTATGATCGCGGCAGCCGATCGTGTTGCGGTCACACAATAAATCATGCCGGTTGAGACAAAGAAGTTGGTACCGCTTCCGAGCAGAGACCGGCGCAATGACCTTCGGGTCGCAAAAACTTTAAATTTTTTAGGAGGTATTATGAAAAAAAGACTTATCGCTTTAGGACTTGCGGCAGTAATGGTTCTTTCACTCGCTGCATGCGGAAACGGCGGAGGCAAGGGTAAGACAAAGCTCGAGATGTGGTGTATCGCAACCGAGTCGGATTCCAATCACAATTCTTATGTGAATGCTATCAATGACGTAACCGCTAAGCATCCCGAGATCGAGTTCAATTGGGAGACTATTGAGAACAACGCATACAAGACAAAGATCAAGGCGGCTGTTGCAGCAGATGAAATGCCCGATATCTTCTTCACATGGTCCTGCGCATTCCTTGAGGATTTCGTAAACGCTGACCGTGTTTACTGCCTGGACGACGAATACAAGAACTGGGCAAGCGAACTCGATGTGAAGATGCTCACAAATACAACATTCAACGGAAAACATTACGGTGTTCCGCTTACAATGAACATTGTAGGTCTCTTCGCTAACATGGATATTCTTAAGCAGGTTGGTTACACCGAAGTTCCCGGAACATATGAAGAGTTCATCGCATGCTGCGATAAGCTCGTTGCAAAGGGATACATTCCTTTCGGCTGCGCAGGTAAGGAGACATGGTGCGTTACAGAGTACCTTGAGTCC
>JAEEGL016598383.1_pt1 | contig 38148 bp, 36 predicted proteins | sample 9134231 | NCBI WGS metagenome assembly JAEEGL01 (sample SAMN16246548, study PRJNA631951) | gut metagenome | biome: gut microbiome; feature: rumen; material: fiber-attached | host: Bos | place: Iran: Karaj | collected 2018-10
ATGGGTGGGTCGTTGGGATATTCGTGAAGCAGGGTGTAGGTAGGGGAGCACACGTTCCCGTCAAAGCCAAGACCCTTGCACACGCCCCGGCTGATGACGGTCTTGCCAGCGCCTAGGTTGCCGTATAGCGCCACCATGTCGCCCGGCCTTAGCGTGCGCCCGAATTCCGCCGCCCAGTCGTATGTCTCGTCTTCGCTATTGAATACCATATTCGTTTTTACCATCGTCACCCTGACGAAGGTCAGGGTCGGAATGTCTACAGCTTCTCCTTGAACTGCTCGTAGGTAAACTTGTGCAGCAGGTGGAATTTACCACTCATGTCGAACATGCCTATATCGGGGTGGCGCACACCGTTGAAGAAGGTGGTTTTCACCATAGTGTAGTGGATCATGTCCTCGAAGATAATCCGGTCACCTACCTGTAAGGGCTTGTCGAAGGAGAAATCTCCAAGCTGGTCGCCGGCAAGACAGGTTCCGCCTGTTATTTTGTATGTAAAAGGCTTTTCGCCCGGGAACCCGGCACCCGTAATGGTGGGCCGGTAGGGCATTTCCAGGCAGTCGGGCATGTGGGCGCTAATAGACACGTTCAGTATGGCGATGTCCATCTCGTTGTGGACAATGTCCTCTACCGTAGCCACAAGCTCTCCGGTCTGCCAACCCACGGCTTCCCCCGGTTCCAGGATGACCTGCAGGTGGGGGTAGCGGCTGCGGAAGTCTTTCAGAATCTGTACAAGCTGTTCTCTGTGGTAGTCCTTGCGGGTAATGTGGTGGCCGCCGCCAAAGTTCACCCATTTCATCTGGGCCAGGTATTTCCCGAACTTTGCCTCGAAGGCCTTCAGCACCCCTTCCAGGGCGTCGGCGTCCTGTTCGCACAGGGCGTGAAAATGCAATCCTTCGATACCGTCCAACAGTTCCGGCTTGAATTCACGCTCGGTAACGCCCAGCCTGGAGAACTTTCCGCAGGGGTTGTAGATGTCGGTTTCTACGGTAGAAAATTCCGGATTCACCCGGATGCCTGCGCTGACGCCCGCTGCTAAAGTTTTGTCCTTGAACCGCATCCACTGGCTAAAGCTGTTGAAGGTGATGTGGTCGGCAAGGCTTAGAATCTGGTCAATCTCGTCGTCGGCGTAGACCGGGGCGAACACGTGGACCTGCTTGTTCATCTCTTCGCGGGCGAGCCTGGCCTCGTTCAAACTGGAGGCGGTGGCCCCGGGCAGGTATTCTGCGATAATGGGGAAAGACCGCCAAAAACTGTAACCTTTCAGGGCGCAAATGATGTGTACGCCGGTCTGTTTCTGGATTTGGTCCAGAATTTCCATGTTCCTGCGGAGGCGAGCCTCGTCCAGCACGAAACATGGGCTTGTTACCTGGGAATAGTCTAGCATGGGCCAAATATAAAATTCCCTAGGGGTCTGGGCAATTTTACGACCGCCATGGGCGGTGCGGTTGATTTTGAACCCCTTTTTTAGGCATTTTTTTGCTTTTTTTTGGAAATGCGGAACTTTTTTAAACTCTTTAACTAAATTTATGAACAATGATACGCTCTATTTCTAAGTGCTTTGTCGCTTCTATTTTGACTATGTCCCTTGCAGGGATTTCCTTTGCTCAGGACGCCACCGGCGTCGAGTCCCTGCCGACTCCTCCGAAGCAGGCCGACTCCACTGCCGTAGTGGCGGAAACCCCAGCCGAAGAATTGGTTACCCCCCGTGGTGCGACCGAGGTGTTGGACGAAATGATCCAGGCCAAGTTGGACTCCATCGATGCTCAGGCGGCTGCTGTCCCCCTGAAGCAGAATACCGACAGCCTCGCCAAGGCCCGTGCCGACAGCGTCCGTAAGCTTATCCTTGAAGGCAAGTACGTAAAGCGTGCCCGTTACGATAAGAGCAACTTTGACCATTGGAAGAAGGACACCGTGTTCCAGAAGGCCATGAAGGAAATCGTCTTCGGCGTCTGGCGCACCGCCATCGTGGCCCACGGCCATGCCTTCCGCGATGCCGAGATCCGTTTCGGCATGAACGATACCATTTACGGCGTGACCCGCACTTATTCCGATTCGGGCCGCTATCAGATGACCGGTGAATACGCCTACAAGGCCCGTTACCAGTTTGACAGCGATTCTTCTCTCGTGACCCGTGAAGTGTTCAAGGACCGTCAGGTCATCCGTTGGGATTTTGCCACGTTCAAGATTATGGGCGACACCCTCCGCTACAACTTGAACAAGTTGGAATTCCGTGACATGAACGACAACTGGCTCAATGCCCTCCAGGGTTTCGAGAATGTTCCTCCCGAGTTCTACATTAAGGACCCGGCGGCTACCCAGGCCATGCAGAAGGAACTGGAAAAAACCAAGAAAAAGTAGGGTTTTATGAAGCGGATTGTGTTCTGCTTTGTAGCCCTTTTTCTTTGCATCGTTGCCCTTTCTTTTATTACCCTTGTTTCGGGCCCCGTGGATGTTTCCATAGGCGAACTTCTTGATTCCCGGATTTTCTGGGACTTGCGTGTCCCTCGTGTGGCGGCAGCGCTGCTTGCCGGAATTGCTCTTTCGGTGTCGGGCCTTTCGCTGCAGACGGTTTTCCAGAATCCCCTGGCGGGCCCCTTTGTGCTTGGTATCAGTAGCGGCGCAAGCTTTGCGGTGGCCCTTTCCATGCTGGCGGGCTTTAGCTTTGGGCGGTTCGGCACCTTGACGGCAGCCTCTGTCGGCGCCTTCGGCGTGACGCTCCTGATTCTTGCCATTGCATCCAGGTTCAGGAACAACACGGTCCTGCTTGTGGCGGGTCTTTTGATTGGCTACTTTATCGACGCCTGCATTAATCTGTTGATTGCCATGAGCGATGGCGAATCCCTGAAGGTCTACGTGTCCTGGGGCATGGGTAGCTTTGGTCGCTTGACCCTTGGCGGCATCTGGATTTTTGCTGTGGCGGTGCTTGTGGGCCTTGCGTTGATCAGCGCTTCTGTGCGTTATCTGAACGGTGCCCGACTAGGCGATGACTTTGCCCGCGGGCTTGGAATTCGGGTGTCGCTGTACAAGAAGCTTGTGCTTCTGGGGGCCTCCATTCTGGCGGCGGCGGTTACGGCCTTCTGCGGACCGGTAGCGTTCCTCGGAATTGCGGTTCCCCATTTGGCTTATTTGCTGTTCAAGACTTCTAACCATCGCATACTGCTGCCCGGTTCCGCCCTGTGCGGTGTGTGCCTCGCACTTTTGGCGGGGCTTTTCCCAGAGTATCCTCTGAACGCAATCCTTAGCCTGGTGGGCGTGCCTGTGATTCTTTGGGTGCTGGTACGGTCTGCCAAGAGGGGAGGCCTGTGATGCTCCTTAAGTTGCGGCAAGTGACCTTCGGGTATGGGGCGCCCTTGGCGAAACCTCTGGATATGGAAATTCCGGTGGGGCAGGTCGTTGCCCTGGTGGGGGAGAACGGCTGCGGTAAGAGTACGCTTCTCAAGACCCTTGCCGGTATGATTGTTCCTTTGTCTGGAATTCAGGAATTGGAGGGCCGGCCCCTTGCGGAATACAGCCTGCGGGAGCTCTCCAAGAAGGTGGCTTTGGTCCGGATGGGGCTTGTGGCCCCCACCGAGATGACGGTTCGTGAATTCGTGTCTTTGGGTCGCTCGCCTTACGCGGGCTTTCTGGACGGCCGTTCTGCCGAAGATGAACAGATCATAGATCAGGCTTTGACCGAGATGGACGTGAAAGCCTTTGCAGAACGCAAGGTAGCTGAACTTTCTGACGGGGAACGGAGCCGCGTGTATCTGGCCCGAGCGCTCTCCCAGCAGGTAAAGCTTTTGCTACTGGACGAACCCGACGCCTTCATGGATATTCCCCGTCGTAAGAATTTGTTCGTAACGCTACAGAGGCTGTCTCGCGAAAAAGATATGGCCGTTGTGCTTTCCACCCACTGGATTGACTACGGCGAAAAGTATGCTGATACCATTCTGGCATTTACTTCCCGAGGGAATCTTGAATTCGCTCCAGCGGTCCGTGCCCGTGAACTTGGCCTTTTCAGTTGGGCGGAGGTCTAGGTGAAACAGTCTTTTGTTTTGTCTGTTCTCGCCTTATTGTGCGCATTGGTGCTGATTAGTTGCGCCTTGTCGGGGGCAGGTCTTTCGCAGGAAAAGGCTTCGACGCCTCGGCATTTTCTGTGGAAGGTTTCCGACCAGGATTCCTATGTGTGGATTCTCGGGAGCATCCATTTTGCAGACAGTTCTTTTTATCCTTTGTCCCCCTATATTAACGGTGCCTTTGAGGAATCCGAAGAACTGGCCGTAGAGATTAACATTGGGGATGATTCCGTGGCGGCAAGCGTGACCGCCAACAGTCTGGAGAAGGGCCTGCTTCCTCAGGGCCGACGCCTGAACGAGGTGTTGCCTATCGCCCTCTGGAATTCCCTGGACAGCCTATGCACCGTCTGGAACTTTCCCAGCATGGCCCTTATGAATATGCGGCCCTGGCTTGCCGCCATGACGCTCAGCTCCATCGCTATCCAGCGTTCGGGAATAGACCCTGCTTATGGTATCGACGCTGTACTCTTGGATAGTGCCGCCCTGCGGGGCATGCCTATCGTAGGGCTAGAAACCGCCGAAGAACAGGTGAGCGCCCTAGCAGATACTTCCGAAGGCGACACTCTTGGAATTTACTATCTGGAAAACACCCTAAAAGAAATTTCCAACCTGGATTCCATGGTCACCCAGATGTCCCGCGCCTGGAAAACTGGCGATGATTCTCTGATGGTGCAGGTGCTCCGTTCCGAAAAGCCGGATCCGGAAAAAGCTACGGCAAGGGATTCCCTGATGGAGGAGGAATCTGACAGGCGAATCTACAAGGAAAGAAACGAGAAGATGGCGACAGGTATCGCTCAGTTCTTGACAGAAAATCGCAAGGTCTTTGTGGTGGTGGGAACGGCTCACCTGGTTCTGGATCAGGACAACGTCATTGAACTCTTGCGCCGTCGCGGTTTCAAGGTAGAAAGGTTTTAGCCCAAATGTCTAGGAAAAAGTTAAATTGTAGTATGTGTCTTTTTGAATAGAACATCTGTGAAGAATTCGGAATATTTGATTGGAGGATGGATGAGATTAGTTTCTTTTAATTTGCTCGTTGCTTGTGTGGGCTTCTTGCTCATCTTATCCGCCTGTTCCAACGCCGAAGCTGAGGCGGAGATTGCCCGTCTCAAGCAAGAAAACGTAACCCTCCAGTCTGAAATCAAGACCCTCCAGGGAACGCTGGATTCCATTAAGGCAAAGTCGGATTCTATCTACAAGAGCCTGTCCGACATGGACATGAATCCCAACCCCTAGATTCTTTCGATTATTTTCTGTACGTTCGTGAAGGCGCAGAATGGCAGGCTGATGACTTGCTTGCAGACCTTTTCTACTATGGGGCGGCTTGCGCCTGTTGTGGATTCTGCGTGTCCGGCACAGAAGCAAGGTTGGGTGTGTAACGGGCTAGGGTAGTGGATACAGTAAGGGACCTCCGCCTTGTTCAATCGCTTTATGAATTCATCGCGGTTTTCCACCATCAAGGTATACTGGGCGTAGGTGCTGGTATTCCCATCGGCGAGAACTTGCGGTGTAAATCCGGACAAACTCTTGAAAAACTCGTCGTAAACCTTGGCGTTTTCCGCCCGCCGTTCCAGTTCCTGGTCCAGGTGATGCAACTTTACTCGTAGCACTGCCGCCTGCAGGGCGTCAAGTCGTCCGTTGGTTCCGATTTCTAAATGGCGGTACCGTTCCTTGCTTCCGTGGTTGGCCAGTAGCCTTGCTTTTTCGGCGTATTCTGGATTGACGGTAAAGATGGCGCCGCCGTCTCCGTAGCAGCCCAGAGGCTTAGTGGGGTAGAAACTGGTAATGGAAATGTCCCCGAAGGTGCAGGCCTTTTTGCCGTTTTGCGTGGCGCCGAAGGCCTGGGCGCTGTCCTCCAGAATCCAGAGGCCGTGCCTGCCGGCAATTTCCCGTAGTTTTTCGTAGGGGGCACACTGCCCGAACAGGTTCACGGCGATAATGCCCTTGGTTTTTGGCCCGACAAGGCGTTCGACGCTTTCGGGGCTTATCTGCAGGGTTCTGGGGTCGATGTCGGCAAAGACGGGCACGCCTCCCAGTTTCTGGACACATTCCGCCGGGGCAATGAAGGTAAAGTCCGGCACGATGACCTGGTCCCCTGGTTCAAGTCCGAGCACCATCAGGGAGAGCTCCAGGGCCTGGGTCCCGCTTCCGCAGGTGACGGTATGAGCGGCCCCACAGTATTGGGACAGTTCGCTTTCCAGGGCCTGGACCTCTGGTCCGCCGATGTAGCATCCGCTGTCCAAGACCGCTTTTTCCGCTTTTTCCAGTTGACTTCGGTAGGCGTCTCGTTGCGCTGCCAGGTTCACAAAGGGCATCATAATGCCCCAAAAATAGCAAATAGCGGCTTTTGGGGGACTTGACATTCTTTTTAACTTTACTATCTTTGAGCCATCAAATTTTAAGTAGGTTTTACCCGGAGATTAAAAGGTGCCTCAACACAAATCTTGCAAAAAGCGTCTGCGCCAGGCCGATAAGGCCAACGCCATGAACCGTTCCGTCCGTTCCGCTATCCGTTCCAGCCTCAAGGTGATCCGTACTGCCACCTCTAAAGAAGCTGCTCTCAAGGAAATGCCCAACCTGTTCAGCATGCTGGACAAGGCTGCCGCCAAGGGTCGTGCCGGTTTCTGCGCCAATCGCGCTGCGAACTACAAGGCCAAGGCCGCCAAGGTCATTAACGGCCTCGCCTAATCAGGTTCATCCCGATTTTTAAGCCGGTGTGGATTCCGCACCGGTATTTTCCTGTTTTATAGGGTTCTGTAAATATTTTTTAACTTCTTTCAACTTGGAATATGCCCTGGTAGCGATAGGGCCTTTTTTTGACCCAAATTCAAGTTTAAGTATGTATTTTTTGCTAGATTATCGCAGTGTGTTATGTATTCGAAATGTTTGTAAAATGAAGGGTGTCAGGGATTTGAAATGTCATCGATAAATTTTGCTACAAGAGAGATTAGTTGTAAGGTGGTGTATTACGGACCGGGTCTTAGTGGCAAGACCACGAACCTCCAGGTGATCCACCAGAAGATGCCCCAGGATAAGCGTACGGACATGGTGTCCTTGGCGACTGAGGGTGACCGTACTCTGTTCTTTGACTTTCTCCCTCTGAATCTTGGTGATATTAAGGGTTTCAAGACTCGTTTCCAGCTTTATACTGTTCCCGGTCAGGTTTACTATAACAGCACCCGTAAGCTTGTGCTTCGTGGTGTTGATGGAATTGTGTTTGTGGCGGACTCCCAGCGTTCCCGTCAGGCTGAAAATCTGGAGAGCCTTCAGAACTTGAGGCAGAATCTTCAAGATTACGGCATGGACTTGGATGATATGCCCTTTGTTCTGCAGTATAACAAGCGCGATATGGAGAATGTGTTCTCCTTGGATGAGCTAAATGCGGAACTTAACCCCCGCAATGTGCCCTTCTTCCCGGCTACGGCACACAACGGCAAGGGCGTGGTGACCACCCTCAAGACCATCGCCATGCTGGTGATTGAGAAATTCAATGTGAAACAGGGTTTTTTGCGCAAGGCCGCCGAGAGTGTGAACAACACTGGAGTCCACGACGTATCCCTGACCAAGGAAGGCGTGTCGGTGAAACAGGCCGCACCGCGTCCTCAGGTTCAAGCCGAAGCCCCTGCTTCCCCCTTCAAGATGCCCTCTTTTGCGGCAAAGCCTCCTGCAGGTGCGGTTCCGTCTGGTAATGCCGGTTCGGGCTTGTTCCAGAAGGGAGCGACTTCTTCGCCGTTCGGCAGGCCTAGGGCTGCCGCTACGGTTCCCCGTATGCCCACCTTTGGCCGTATGATGGAAAAGCCTCAGGAGTCCGGAGACGATGAAATCGAATTGCGTCCGTATGTTCCCAAGAAAAAGTAGTGGAGGAGTGTTATGAGCGATTTTACGATTTATTCCGAAGACGTGGGTAAGGTTCGTCGTTTGATGGAAGCTTACCAGGCTAGCGTCAAGGCCGAATACATTGTTCTCTGCCACCGTGACGGCTCCATTATCGCCGAGGTGGGTTCCTTGGGAATCGATGCCACTCCTCTTGCTGTGCTGAGTACGGCGTCTTTTGACTCTGCCCGTCAGGTGGGCAATATGCTGGGCGGCGAGAACTTCCAGTCGGTTTCCTATTCCGGCGAAAACCGCTCCATCTACATTTCTCCCGTAGACCAGGCTCTGCTCCTGGTGCAGGTATTCCCGGGCTCTAGGCTTCCTAATCGCATCGATGACTTTAACCGCCTGTTGGTGGAAAAGCTGGTGGATGCCGTCCCTGCCTTTACCCAGAACACCAGTAAGCTTATCTAGTCGAGGCCTTTGTGGCTGGAATTCCGCCACTTCGCAATATCCGAAAGACAACGGTCATCATGGCCGCGGTCTTGCTTGCATTCCTTGTTCACCGTACGGTGGCCTACCTTTCTACGGATGATTCCATCAAGGATGTGGGGAACACGGAGCTTTCCCTTGCGCAAGGTATGGTATGCAGGCATATTGTCAAGGAAACTCCCTTTGGCGCGGATTCCATTTTCGAGGAAGGTTCCAGACTTTATTTTTATACCACCATCTCTTCATCCCTGAAAGACAGGACCGACACACTTTGGCATATCTGGTATCATGGCATGGATACGGTGCAGGTTTTTCCCTGTAATCTGAAAAAGGATTCCGATGCCTGCATTACCGAGATTTCGCCGACCTTGCTGAAACCTGGTGAGTGGAGCGTTGACTTGGTTTCTGGGCGTAGGCTCCTTTACAGTCAGCAGTTCGTGATTGATTCTACAAGCAGGTAGTCTCCATGCGCAAAGGCCCTTGGCTAAAAGTGTTTTGGGGGGTGCTTTTGTGGAGTCGGGCGTTCGGCTTGAATATGGATTCCATTCCCGTATGGAATCCGGATTACCTTGTTCATAGTAAAGACCTGAGTGTTTCCGATGTGGATTCTCGGGATGGTGCCGCTTCGGGACTTTCGACCCATGGCTACAAGACTATGCAGGTGACGGTGGGCGATGGCGGCACTCAGGTAGATCAGGAGCTGCGGCTTTCTATACAGGGCTTTGTTGGAGACAGCGTCTATATTGACGCCTTGCTTTCCGATGTGGACCGCCGTGCCGGTGACCAGACCACGGCCACTTTGCAAGAAGTGGATCAGATTTATTTCCGTGCAGAATCAAGGCACTGGATGATACACCTGGGTGACTTGATATGGCGCGACAGGAATATGGGCCTATTTGGCTTGGAACGTGCAAGTCTTGGCGCTATGGTTGGTGTACGTGGAGGTTATACCGAAGTACGGGGCGTGGTCGGTACAGATGAAACGAACCGCATTACCCGCGTGATGAACGGTATCAGTGGCCAGCGGGAGGGATATTCTATCAGCGAAGACGGAACATACATTTCGGTGGTACCGGGTTCCGAACGAGTGTTCTTGAACGGGACTTTGCTTGCCGCCGGTGTAGATTACGAGGTAAATTATGCGGGCGGCCTTCTGAATTTCAGGGGTCGAAGAAATCCTGGTCCCGATGATGAAATCCGTGTAGAATATGACGCCTACAACGATGGCGATATTTACAATATGTACGGTGCCCATGGTGCTTACAGGCACCCCAATTTGTACCTGGATGTGTCGGGATTCCGCCTGGAGAATGACCGCCACCGTATGAAACGTGGCTTCTGGACCGATGAAGATTACCGGTTGTTGAAACTCGATGACGGGAGCGAATTTATTCGGGATGATTCCCTGGGAGTACTCCGTAGGCCCGAAAGGACGGACCGCGCCGGCGCACGGCTCCGCTTTCAGGGAGACCATCGATTCTATGCAGACCTAGAAATGGCCATCAGTAGGCGGGATTCCAACACCTTGTCGAGACAGGTGGATGGACCTGAAGGCTATGGTTATCGCTGGTATGTGACTTCCGATTCATCGGAGAATATGAAGAAATTTCCGCTAGCTTTTTCAGTGTACGGCAATTATATTCAGGAGGAATTTGGGATAAGGGATTTCCAGGGCTCGGACAAGGATTGGGACAGCTTCAGACTTTTGGATGAATGGGATTTGGATAGTACCGCCCTTGTAGGCGGGGACCTTCGTCACGATGAGTTCGGTATGCGGTTTAGGTTTTTGCCTGGATGGTTTATCCATAGCACTTGGGGATACCGGCAGGGAGAAGAGGAACAATGGAATTCTTCTAGAGGAGGAATTTCTTTGGTCCACAAATCTAATTTTGCGAGGAGTGATGTGGGGGCGTATCGTGTCGAGAGTTTCCAAGAACAGGAACGGGTGCGTTACCAGTTTTTGGGAAATTCTGAATTCTTGAAGGGATTTTTGCGGCCTTTCGGAAACTTTGACCTGCGCTATACGGAAAGCGACTCCCTCGGCACAGAGAACCAGGTGGCTTACGGAAAGTCCGGTGCTGGTCTTTTGATGGTAGGAGATTCCTGGAATGTGAGCGAAGGTGCTGAGACAAAGATTGCCAAACGCAAGGGCGATAGCTTCGGTCACGATTGGCAGGACACTTTACAATCCGTTGCTTGGATCCAGAGCGCAAACTGGCAAAGCCGTTACGCGCATCTGGACCATTTCTTACAATACGAGCGCCGCAACGAAAATGGCCTTGGTGCCGAGAATAGCTGGGTCGGGGATTTCCGGGGAACTTTCGGTCATGAAGAACTCGGTCTTGTTACTAGCGTAGATTACAAGCTGGGCCTTACGGAAGAACAGACCTACACGCCCATTTACAAGGCTGTGGCCAAGGGCACGGGAGATGTCCGTTATGATAGCTTGACCGGGGCCTTTATCGAAGGTGTGGACAACGGAGATTTTGTCTACGAGGGTATGGGCCGCAATGATTCTCTGGGAGCGATTCTAGCTTCTAATGCGGCATTCCGGATGGATATAGATTGGAGCCCCGGCGTATTCCTTGGAATCCGGCGTGGAATTTTGCGGGACATTTCTTTGGGAGGTACCTTTGACGGGGTAGGCGAGGACACTACCGGCAAGAGAATTTACTTTCCACCGGCAACCCCTTCGCAGCTGCGGGATATTTCTTCGGGAACGGTTAGTTACGAGCTTCGGGGAACCTGGGCCCACCCGCGGGGAATCTCCTTTACTTACAAGCCGGGCGCCGATTACGACAAGAAACTCAGCTCCATCAGTTACTTTGAGACGCGCTTCCATCATCTGCTAGATGCGGGATTCCAGATGAACGATGCTCACTTTATAGGAGCAACCCTGCTTTTGGAAGATGTGGAGCTGGAGGCCCTGCAAGTTTTGGACTGGGACACCCGGGATATTTCTGGTCGTTACCGCTATGATTTCTGGAACGGATTCTTTGTACAACCTGGGGGCCGTTACCGCACTGGCGAAGGCGAAGATGATATGGACTATTCCTTCGATGCTTACCTGTGGGAAGGATCCTTGCGCCTGGGCTATAACCGCAGGGACATGGTGGACGGATTCGTTCAGTTTTCGGTAATCCAGATGGAAAGCGGTGATGACCTGATTCCTTACCAGATGATGGACGGCTATAGCGATGGCCGTACCTATCGACTGGAATCTTCTATTTCTGTAGATGTGAATGACTTTATTTCTTGTGGACTCCGTTATGTGCTTAGGTTCGGCAATGCCGAAGAGAATATTTTCCAGAAGTTCACTACCGAGGCGAGGGCGTATTTTTAAGGTGTAGAGTGTGTGATGTGTGGTGTGAGATGTGAAAATTTCGTTGAACGTCATCCTGGACCCTGGAGAGCAAAGCTCGATAGGGGACGGGATCCATGTAAGGTATAGGTTTTGAGATACGGTAGAGAAAAGAGATGTAACGTAAGCGTGCTGGTGCTGTGTGTATTGGCATTGTTATCTTCCTCCTTTGCGGGGGAGGCGTCTTTGTGCCGTATCCACAAGGTAGTTTGGGTTGGGGAACATTCCGCCTATGACGAAGCCCACTTGAATCATGTAGAGGGCTCTCCCTGCGAAGCCTGGAAGGTTGCCGCAGCCCGGCTTGCCCGCCATTATGAGGACAAGGGTTTTGCAGCTGTTCAAGTTGTAGGAAAGATGCATTATGGAATGGGAGGTGCCTCGGGCATGGATTCCCTGGGTGTCTTGATGGTAGAACTGAAACGGGGGTCCGGCTACGTGTGGGCCGGCGCCGAGAATCTGGATTCTTCGGGAACTAAGACCGATGTTTTCCGCAGGCTCAGCGGTATCGAGGAGGGGGCTCCCGTATCCCTGACGGACCTGGAACGCTCGGAACGCAAGCTTGCCCGTCTCGGGTATTATGAGCAGACCGCACCGGTGCGGATTTTCCGGGATCCTGCGAGAAACAGGCTGGTGCCCGCGTTCAGTATGAAGGCCGCCCGCAATTCCGAGGCAGAAGGGCTTCTGACCTATTCCAGCGAGGACAACCTGTGGGAAGGCCAGGTGAACGTAAAGCTTTACAATATTCTTGGAACGGCTCGGGACTTAATCATGGAGGGCTTTACGGGAGAGAATACCCGCCATTTGAATTTCATGTACAAGGAACCCTGGATTTTCGGCTCGCCCTGGAATGTTGTTTTACGGGGACTTTTTGATGAGGAAATTTATTCGGTGGAGTCGGATTCCCTGGGCGGAAGAATGAAGGATGTGACGGAGCGAGTCGCTATGGGCGAGATTGGCGTGACTCGAGATATCGGCTTTGACTGGACCATCGGAATTTTCTTTGGCATGAGCGAAGAAGACAAACATTCCACCTTTGAACTATCGTATGTATCTCTGGACAGGTTCGTGCTCCCGAGACGGGGCCTCAAGTTGCAGGGCTCCGCCACCTGGAAAATGGACCGCCCTGATTCCCTGGACAATTACCTTGAAAGTCATGGGAAAGTGCTCTCCTATTACCCGCTTTTCGGGAACTTCATTACCCGTTTTGCGGGGGCTGCCGGTGGGATATTCCCCACAGACGTGAGTCTGAAACGATCCGATTACTTTGTGCTGGGTGGTATGGACAGCTTTAAGGGCATGGGGTACCGCTTTATGCGGAGCCGTGCCTACGGATTCTCGGAACTGGCCCTCTTGTGGCAGGACGGTTACAACCTGAGTATTGAGGCGTTTTACCAGCCAGGGCTATACAGGGGCTTTGAGCCGGAGCACGGCTGGAAACGGGAACAGGATTACGGTGTGGCCTTTACGCAGTACCGCGGCAACTGGAGCATTAACCTGTACTACGCCCTAAGAAACGGCGAGAATTACTTGGACGGAATTATTGGATTCGGGCTAAAGACGCTGTTCTAGGCGGCTGGATTGGAGTTTTTCCGAACCGTTACTTGTTGCTTTTGAGCATATCTAGGGCGAGTTTGGATAAATGGTCGGAGTAAAAACCGCCTGCCTTGTTGAATGTCACCTTTCCATTTTTATTCCTTACGACTAGGTGGGGAACTCCTTTTACTTTGATATTGAACGCCGGTTCATAAGTGTTGTACCAATAGAATGTTTTCCAGTCCCAGGGGATATCGCGTTGGGATGTCCACTGGTGAATGTTGTCTTTGGATTCACCATGTATGCAGAGCAAAACATTGATTTTGTGTTTTCTGAAGAATTCAGTTAGGCTTTTTAGGCTGTTGATTTCGCTGACGCAGACGGGGCACCATGTGCCCATAAAGAAGATGAAGGTCCCGTTTTCGCCAGCGACTTCACTCAGACTAGGAGTCTTGCCATCCATGCTGTAGAGCGTGATGTTTCCATCAATCTTTTTAGAGAAAGGGTTGAATCCTTTCACGTGTACGGCGTAATAGGCGGCTAAAGCGAGAATTGCAAGAATGATAAGTTTTTTCAATGACATGTTTTTAATATATCATTTTTTGGTGAAATGGGGAAAAAGGGGGCGGAATATTTCTTGGTGCATATCAGATTTCTATCTTTTAGACAAGTTTTAGAGGTTTTTGATGATTGTATCTTGGATGACCACCAACAAGTGTAACCTAACCTGCAAACACTGCTATCAGGATGCGGGCGAGAATAAGGCTGCTGAACTTACTACGGCCGAAGCCTTGAAATTGATAGATGAAATCGCCAAGGCGGGGTTCAAGATTATGATTTTCAGCGGCGGCGAGCCCATGACCCGCCCAGATATTGTGGAATTGGTTGCTCACGCATCCAGTAAGGGGCTTCGTCCGGTGTTCGGCACCAACGGCACGCTTATCACTCACGATTTAGCCTTCAAGCTTAAGGCCGCCGGTGCCATGGCTATGGGTATCAGTATCGACAGCATAGACCCTGTGCGTCACAATGATTTTCGTGGGCTCCCCAACGCTTTTGAACTTACGATGGCGGGTATTGAAAACTGCAAGGCGGCAGGGCTCCCGTTCCAGATTCACACCACTATTATGGACTGGAACCAGGGCGAAATTCTTGACATTATGGACTGGGTCAAGGAAATCGGTGCTGTGAACCACCAGATATTTTTCCTTATTCCGGTGGGGAGGGGCAAGGAAATCGAGGATCATGCTCTCCGCGTTGCCGAATACGAAGGACTACTCCGCAAGATTATGGAAAAGAGCCGCACGCTGGGCATTCCTGTGAAGCCCACCTGCGCGCCGCAGTTCCTGCGCATTGCCGACCAGCTGGACATCAAGACCCGTTATAGTCGGGGCTGCCTCGCCGGCATAGACTACTGCATTGTGAGCCCCATCGGAAAGGTTCGTCCTTGCGCCTATATGTTAGAAGAAGCGGGAGATGTCCACGACAGGCCTTTCGATGAAATCTGGGCTAACGCCCAGGTGTTCAAGAAGCTCCGCACCAAGGCCTATGCCGGTGCCTGTGGCAAGTGCAAGTTCAACGACCGCTGTGGTGGCTGTCGTGCCCGTGCTGCTTACTACCACGATGGTGACTATATGCAAGAAGATTCCTACTGTGCCTACGGAAGGGGCTTAAAGTAATTTATTGTAGATGCTTCAGAATAGTCCCGAAAAAGTCTGGCTGTTTGATTATGACTTGACTCTGTATGGAACAGAGGAACGTTACGTTATCAATTCCTTGGATCACCGTATTTCGCTTTTCGTACAAAAGACGGTTGGGGGAGACTTTGAATCGGCCCACAAGATTCGTACGGACTACCTGGAACGTTTCGGGACAACCCTTGCTGGGCTTATGGCCATGAACAAGGTTAATCCTGATGAATTTTTTGACTTTATTCATGAACCACAATACCTGATTTATCCCAAGAAATCGCCCGAGAAACTCGCTCTGCTTCAAAGCTTGAAGGGCTCCCGGTTTGTTTTTACCAATGGTCGACGGGATTGGAGCGAAGCAGGTATGGCTCATATGGGTATTGACTCCGCTATAGAAGACGTTTTTGATCTTAAGCAGTTGGATTGGGTAGGGAAACCTCACGATATCGCCTACTTGAAGATGGAACAATGGCTTTCGCAAAAACTTCCGTCAATGGGCCGCCCGATGCCAACAGATTCTCGAAATATCGTGCTCCTAGAAGATTCCCTCCGCAATCTGGAACCTGCCCACAGACGGGGCTGGACAACGGTCTATGTGAATCCGTCATCGGAGGCTCCCGATTGGGTTGATTTTCATATCCCGCATATCCTGGACCTGAAAATCAATTCTTAACTTTTAATTTGAATATTCCTCATATCTTTTCCCCATGAAACCAGCTATTTTATCTTTTTTCGTAATATGTCTTTTGGCCTCTATCGCCTGGTCTGCTCCTGAAGTTCGAAACGGTTTTAACAATATGACCGTGACAACGGAGTATTCCGATCTTCTTAAAGAAAAGAATGCACGTAACGATTCTCTGCTTCCGGCCTTGGATGGTGATAAGGCCTTTGCCGAAGTTCTTCGACAGAATCCGAACTTCTGGAGCTTGGGAGGTGCCTTGAACAAGGAAGAATCCCTGGTGACAAAACTCAACGCCAAGGTTATCTTCATTGATGGCATCCGAGAAGAACCGTTTTGTGAAATTGATAAAAATTCAGGTAGTAGTGCAGGAGAATGGAATGTCCGTATAGGAGTGGACTTTGTGTCTGGTGGGTCCAATACGGTACACATTCATGTGCAGCAATGTTTGGACTATGTCCGCGACCAGCTGGGATATGCCGTCAAGAAAGGGGACAAGGTGGTGTTCGTTCCTCCTAAGAAGGTGCTGGATAAAATCAAGGAAAGCGAAATTCCTGACGCTATCGATGTGGATTTGCAGCAGACACTCCTGAAAGCCCACGAAGATGTTAATCTGACGGGGAAATGCCCTGGGAATATCGAGGCCTACATCATTCTCATGAAGGTCTATGAGCAGGTGAAAAATCAAAAGATGGACTTTGTGGTCATCAACGACCAGCTGAACAAGCAACGGAATGGTGCTGGACGCGTACAAAGCTGTGCCTTTAGTAGGGAATGGAACAAGCGTTATCAGGAAAGCGCCAGTTTTGAATGCGATATCGATAACGACCGCTGTCTCTACCGGCAAGAAAATGACGGAGATTCCCAATGGAAGATTGACTATGACAATGACCGCTTTGAATACATCAACAAGAAATTCCTGTTTTTCAATCTGAACCCCAAGAGCATTCATAAGGGTGGGACAATGTTGGATTTGCGTCTGCTTCGTCTATCTACGAACCTCTACCTGGAGGCCTACTTGAACCTGAAAGGAGAACCGGTGACCCTCGGGTTGATTATTGTCCCTGGGGACAAGACTATCGAGGATTATGAAGACGAAGAAGAGGAAGATGAGGAAGAGGAATCCTCAAAAAGCGAAGAAACTGAGGAAATTCAACCTTTTGACTAGGTTTTGGGGGTGTTTTTCGGATTATTTTTCGTTTCCTCGTAATTTATTGTATATTTAACTAGGATAATTGCACAAGGAGAATTTCATGAACCGTTTAATCAAGATGTCTTTGGTTGCAGCCGTTCTCTCTGTACCGGCTGTGGCAGATGAACAGTTTGGCGGCGTGGGCGTTACCATCCATCAGATTCCGAATGGTGTTCATGTGGTCCAGGTCATTCCGGGAACTCCTGCTGCTGAGACCGCGCTCCAGGCTGGTGATGATATTATTGCTGTAGATGGTGTGAGCCTCAAGGGTTTGAACATTGATGAATCCAAGGCCATGCTTCGCGGTCAGGTGAATAAGCCAGTGGAAATTACCTTTGTGAATTCTGGTGATACCCTGAGGGCGACGCTTCGCCGTACCCAGATTACCGTGAAGAATTTTGAAAGCAAGAAGGTGGAATCCTGGTACGGGGACAAGACGGAATTTGATCCCCAGGAACTGGAAGCCTACGCTAGTGCCAATAGTGATGGTAAGCAGCTTGTGGCCGTACTCAAACGGGGTTCCCTGGTTGAGGGTGATGCATCGGTCAGCGCAACAGATGTCAACGGAATTTATGTGGAAAAGGCCGATGAATTTGCTCCCAAGGCTGCCAAGCAGAATAAGCCTGGTTCGGCAACGCTCAAGGGCCTGAGCCGCAACGCGGTGAGCTTTGTCTTGAAGTCCGCCGGAACGGCTACTATTACGATTATGAATACCGATGGTGCGGTTGTTGCAACCGTAGTTGCTGAGCAGGCCAAGCCTGGTTTCAACAGCGTTCCCTGGAACTCCGAGGATATTCCCAGTGGCCGTTATATGGTGACCATCGAACACAACGGCACGGTTAGCGGCAAGAATGCCGTGCTGAAGTAAGAAACTTATACCAAGAAAGTTAAAAAGTCCTGCCCTGGGCAGGACTTTTCAATTCCTAATCTCTGGTTTCAATCCACATTCCACACTCATAAATAGTGCTTCACCCGCATCTCGGGGTCTACGTTCTCTTTGGGCGGCTTTGGAATGATAATCTTGACGGCATAGATGTAGTGTTCCGTCTCTGCCAGGATGTCTCCCTCCTGCAGGTCTTCGGCTACCTGGATTTCAAGCTCCACGCCGTCCCGGGCGATTCTCCGGATGGAGTGCTCCTTAAGCTCGTGTCTTTCGAAGGGAACATCGATGACTTTCTTGTAGGTGCCGTGATGTATGGTCCCGAGAATGTGGTCGCAAATCATAGGCGTGAATATAGAATTTCTGTGATATTTTCGCGGTTTTCCCATTCTTCTCAAAAGCGGTTTTTCTAAATTGACCGCAACGTGTTTTTGATGAGAACCCATAGTCTTCTGTGGGCCGTTTTGGTGTTTGCATTGACGGCCCTGATTCTTCCGGCTTTCGGCCAGGAGATGACCCGTTTTGAATTGGAAGAACGGGTCCAGGAAGAGGAGAAGGACACTACCGAAGTAGACTGGATGAACGACACGACCGGGGTGGATACCATCGAGTACCGGGCTGTTGACCTGGTTTACGATGTGGAAAAGTCCACATTCAATCTGAACAATAGTGCCCAGTTGAGATACCGCACTGCCACTCTTGATGCAGATACGATTTGGTTCGATCAGGAAAATAGTGTTTTGGCGGCCAGTGGAGACCCGGTTCTCAGGGAAACAAAGAACCCCTCCTTGTCGGGAATGCGCTTAAAGTACAATATGAATAGCCGCATTGGCGAAATATACTATGCGACCACGTATCAGGACAACCAACAGTTGAACGGTATGGAGGTCCGGCGTTTGCCGGATCAGCGTATCCAGATTGCTCGTGGCGACTTTAGCACTTGTAACGACTCTACTCACCAGCATTTCTATTTCTACGGGCGAAGGATGGTGGTTAAACCCAAGGAAACCATCACGGCGCGCCCTGTGGTCTTGAATATCGCCGATGTGCCTGTGGCGGTACTTCCTATGATTGTGGCCCCTCTCAAGAGTGGCCGTAAGTCCGGTATTTTGACTCCTAAGTTCGGTGGTGACCAGGTGCAGGGTTACTATATGAGCAATATCGGTTTCTATTATGCGCCTAATGATTACTGGGATGCTACTGTCAAGGGAGACATCATTGAAGGGGAGGAGGCCCGGTTTGAGCGTTCTACCTTGACAGGGGAGGCTCGCTATAAGCTTCGCTATGTGCTCGATGGAAATATTTCGTATACGAGCTACCTCGAAGAATTTGATTTGGCCAATAGCGGTTATGACATCACCTTCTCTCATAACCAGAACCTGACTCCCGACGGAAAACATACCTTGAGCGGTACGGGTTCCTTTGTGTCCAGCCAGAGCGTACGTAAGGATAACGCTCTGGATGCAGAAACCATCTTGAACCAGCAGGCAAACGCCCACATGACCTACTCGGGTAAAATAGGCACGAACAAGAGCCTTACGGTAAAGGTCCGTCAGGACCACAACCTGGTGACGGATATGATGCAAAGGGAAATTCCCGATGTGCAGTATCGTATGAGTGGTCCCCTGTTTAATTTCGAAGTGGATGAAGATGAGGAAGCTTACGATGACCACTCTATCGCGACCTATCTGGAAAAGTTCAACTACAGTTTTAACAACAGGTTTAATCTTTACACCGTCAGGGCGCAAGATACCGTCAACGAGGTGGATACGACGGCCAAGTACGTAGGTTATACAGGAACTTATTCTCTTGACTATGCAATGACGCTTCTTCGTGTAATTAACCTTACGCCAAGGGCTAACTTTACGGGCTTTTGGACGGGAACTTCTTGGCGTAATCCCGAGGACTCCCTGATATATCGTAAACGCTACACTAGTTTGGATCCGGAACACGACAGTTACGGTGATGTGGCCTATAACCATGACTACAGCATTACGGCGGATACGAAGCTGTATGGAATCTGGGTTCCGGAGATAGGACGTTTTACAGGGATAAGGCATGTGCTTTCTCCCAGTGTCTCTTATACCTACGCTCCGGAAATCGATACCGTCAAGACTTTTGCTTCCCATCCACTTTTGGGACAGACCCCGTACCAGACAGAACAGAAAACGGTGGGCTTTGGCCTGAGCAACGACTTTGACATTAAGTATCTGAAGGTATTAGGGCGTATGGCGGACACCACCGGGGAAGAGGGCTCTGCGGCCGTAGATGACCAGTATGGCAACCGTCGTGTTCTTACTACTCGCCATAATATGTCCTATAACTTTGCTGCCGATTCCCTGAATTTTTCGGATCTGACCTCTAGTTTCGGTTTGCAGATTTTACCGGATTATATGTTTACGGTGAATACGCGGCATAGCGTCTATCACAAGTTTTCCGATGATCCTAACAAGGTGCGGACGCCGGAGTTGATTTACTGGGGTTATGAACTATCCCGCGTGTTCCGTTGGAGCGGCGATTTTAACGGTGGGTTACCCTCGCAGATGGGCAAGTACGAGATGCTCAAATGGTCCTTCGGGTTTGATTATCGCTATACATTCTCCAGTACGCGAGTGGCAAAGGACTTGTTCCAAGACAATATCTCCCACTCTACGGGCATTACGGCTACGTTCCAGCCTACAGTGAACTGGGAAATGAGCTACAGTACCCGTTATGACTACAACGAGGGAAAGTTTGTCACCCACAGTTTCACGTTCAATAGGACGCTCCACTGCTGGCAGTTGGACTTTACCTGGACGCCTACAGGGCCTGCAGCGGGGTGGAGCTTCTCCATTTACGTGCGCGATCTGCCTGATATCAAGCTGAACGCCGGCAGTACGGACACCAAGCAAGATGGCTCCAGTAACTAGGAATTTCTCCCTGGAAATAGAAAAAGACCCGCGTTGAAGCAGGTCTTTTGAGTGGAGCTAAGGAGAGTCGAACTCCTGACCTCCTGCATGCCATGCAGGCGCTCTACCAACTGAGCTATAACCCCAAAGGGTGAGCCAAATAGAGAAATTTATTTGGCCCTTGTCAAGGGGGATAATGAATTTTTTTTGTTTAAACCTTCTCGATGGTCACGGACTCGATGATTACGTCTTCGTAGGGGGCATCGCGGCGGTCGGTCTTGACGCTTGCGATTTCATCCAGAACCTCGAATCCCTCGTAGAGCTGACCGAATACGGAGTAGCCGTCGGCAGGGCCGGGGCCTACCTGGTCGTGGTCCAAGAAATGCACGTTGTCGCCATGGACAATGAAGAATTGGCTGCCGATGGAATTGGGCATGGCCGTCTTTGCCCAGCTAAGGGCGCCTCGCATATGGGAGAGGCACGGGTCGTACTTGTCGCCGATGGTGGTGCCTGGGCCCTTGGCGGAGTGGCCGCCGGTACCGTTCCTGTTGGTAAAGTCGCCGCCCTGGATCATGAAATCCTTGATGACACGGTGGAAGGGGGCTCCGTCATACTTGCCCTGCTTGGCCAGCTCGATAAAGTTCGTGGCGCATTCGCCTACACGTTCCTCGAAGAGGCGGAGCTTCATCGTTCCGTGGTTGGTCTTCATGATGGCGATGGTTTCGCCGGCCTGGGGTTTGTCGAGCTGGTTGAACATAGGGTCTCCAATAGTTGATTGGTTCAAAGTTGTTTTACACTTTGGGTATATATACAAATATCGCCGGTGATTAAGAATGCAATTTGGCGTAAAATCGCAAAAAATGCTAGATTCTCCCTAGATTCTAACACCTATCCTCTAGTCTCTAAAATGAAAGACAACTGCAAAAGACTTCAAGAGCTCCTCTCGGCCCAGGCTATGGAATTCGCCTTGGATGAGATGGCCGCAAAGATTGCGAAAATGCACCCTTCCGCCGACAATATGATTGTCCTCGGTATGGCAAGTCGTGGAATTCCCCTGGCTCAGAAACTGAGCAAACGATTGAGCGAAAAGTTTGGAAAGCCCATCGAGACTGGTAGTTTGGATGCTACGTTCTATCGGGATGATTTCCACTACCGCAAAAAGCTGGGCTCCACTGAAATGCGGTTTACCGAGATGCCCGCCTCGGTAGAGGGGAAGGTGGTGATTCTTGTAGATGACGTCCTCTATACGGGACGCTCCGTGCGGGCTGCCCTGCAGGCCATATTGGACTTCGGCCGCCCGTCGGTGGTTAGACTTTGTGTGCTGGTGGATCGGGGCCATAGGGAGTTGCCCATTGCGCCGGACTGTGTGGGACTTACCGTGGAGACCGCCCAGAATCAAGAAGTCCGCGTGAATATTGAACCTATCGACAATGAAAATTCAGTCTATCTCGTAGAAGTGGAGGCTTAACTTGAGCGCACTTGAAATTAAGCACCTGTTCGGACTGCGTGGCGTATCAAAGCACGATATTCGCCTGATTCTCGATCACGCAAAACAGTTCCGCGAAGTTCTGGAAAGGCCTGTGAAGAAGGTCCCGAGTCTCCGAGGCATGACGGTGGTAAACTTGTTCTTTGAGAACAGCACTCGTACCCGTACCAGTTTCGAACTGGCGGAGAAAAGGCTTTCTGCGGATACAGTGAACTTTACCAGCAGCAACTCCAGCGTCAAGAAAGGAGAGACCCTGGTTGATACCCTCCGCAATATCGAGGCTATGAAAATCGATATTGTGGTGGTTCGCCATAAGGGAACCGGGGTCCCGAAGTTCCTTGCGGATAATAGTAACGCCATTATCGTGAATGCCGGTGACGGAGCCCATGAGCATCCGACCCAGGCTCTGCTCGATATGCTTACGGTAGAAGAAAAGCTGGGGACCTTGGAAGGCAAGAATGTGACCATCGTCGGCGACATCCGTCATAGCCGGGTGGCCCGCAGTAACCTCTGGGGCATGACCACCATGGGGGCACACGTGACCCTGTGCGGACCTAGCACCTTGGTTCCCCGCAATACGGAGCTGATGTCCAATGTCACTTGGGAAAGCGATGTGAAGAAAGCTGTGAAAAACGCAGACGCCATCATCGCGCTGCGCTTGCAGAAGGAACGTATGGATGATGCTCTGCTCCCTAGTATGCGTGAATATCGCAATACCTTCGGCATTACCCATGAACTTCTGGAGTGTGCCAAAGACAAGGTGTTGATTATGCACCCGGGCCCAATTAATCGCGGCGTGGAACTGGACAGCGAAATCGCCGACGGCGACAATTCTGTCATTCTTAACCAGGTAACAAATGGCGTGGCCGTCCGCATGGCGGTGCTTTACCTTCTGGCAGGAGGTCGTGGAAATGAATAAGGTTGTTCTTAAAAATGTTCGCCCCTTTATTAACGGAAAGTTTGATGCTCCTACGACCATGAACCTTGCCGATGGCAAGTGGGTCAAGGAAAGTTTGACCGATGCTGCAGAAATTGATTGTGGCGGAGCACTTGCCTTGCCGGCCTTGTTTGGCTTGGGGCTTGATTTCAAGGAACCTCTCCGCGATGATATCTACGATTTTAAGGACGGTGTGGAGGCTATGCGCCGTGGGGGCTTCTATGGTGGTCTCTATGAAAGTTCCGACAACGCTATCGATGATTCTCGCAAGCTTTCGGCTATCAAGCAGATTAGCAGCTTTGCAGGGTTCGCCTTCTCCTTCTTGGGAGCTTTCAGTGTAGGTTACAAATGCAAAGAACTGACCGAAATGATCGAGCTTGCCGAAGAAGGAGCCGTTGGTTTTGGTGACGGCAACCAGGATGCAACTCGGACAAGGTTCCTCCGGCTTGCTATGGAATACGGTTCCATGACGGGTAAGCGCTTCTTCTTTATGCCCCTGGATGAATCCCTCCGCCATCACGGGCTGGTTCACGAAGGCCACTACGCCGATACTCTCGGTATGAAGGGAATTCCTCGGGTGGCAGAAACTATTGCGGCCTTCCGTATTCTTGAAATGGCGCGATTCCTGAAGGTTCCGGTACACTTCAAGCAGGTCAGCTGTGGCGAAACCTTGAAGCTAATCGAAAACGCTCGGGAACAGGGCGTGGATGTCACCTGCGATGTGGACATTTATCATCTCTTGTTAGATGATAGTTGCCTCTTCGATCTGGATTCCCATTGTAATGTGGTGATGCCATTCCGTTCGGCAAGTGATAAGGATGCCTTGTGGCAAGGGCTTAAGTCTGGAACGGTGAATGCGATTAGCATGAACCACGACCCTGTGCTTCGTCAAGACAAGGAAGTGAACTTTGAAGATGCTGTACCTGGCGCTATTTCGCTGGAAATAGCCTTGCCTGCTTTGTGGAAACCCTTGGCGGAACAGCTAGGTGAGTCACGAGCCGTAGAGCTCTTGTCCTTTGCTCCGGCAGAGATTGCCCAGGCCGAAATGTCGGCCTTGTCTCTTGGGTCGAAGGCGAATCTGGTGCTGTTCGATGACAAGGGCGAGACTGTTGTAGCTCCGTCCTTGTTTGCTGGTCAGGTCCGTAATTCGCCCCTTCTGGGTAACAAACTTTCTGGGAAAATAAAGGGCTCCTATTTGGGCGGTCTGTGGACCGAGGTCTAGGCTAGATGATAGAACCCCTACAGCTGTTTTGGATTTTTGGTATTGCAGTCATGGTGCTTGCGCTATTGGCTCTTATAGAAATTCAGCGCAGTTATTTTCGTAGGGAACACGAAGTCATGTTCGGGACCCCCCTGTTCGATGAACAGGTCAAGGAACAGGGACTCCTTCCCGAAGAAATCAAGGTCCTTGAAAAGCTGGTTCGCTCGTCTCGGTACGAGAACAAGGATGCCATATTGAATACGGCTACGCTCTTTGAATCGGCGGTATCCAACTACTACGAATTCAAGGGGGAGGAGAATGTCAAGGATGATGTTCTTGCGATTATCGCAGAACTTCGGAGAAAGCTGAATTTTACGGCATCAAATCCTCTTGCCACGGTCAGTTCCACAAGGCAATACAACGAGACGAATAGGGTTGACTTGTTGCTGGACAATGGTGGCAGGATATTCCATTCGACAATTTCTGGTAAGGACGAGCGTAACCTGATGGTGGAGTACGATGAATCCATGGGCTCGGGCCGTTCCCTTGTCGGTAAGGTTATAGGTTTACGCTGGACTCGGCCGGAAGATGCGGTCTATACGGCCAAGGTGTTGGTTAAATCGTATGCGAATGGTGAAATGACCCTTTCCCATGCGACCGTTTTGGAGAAAAAGCAGTTGCGTCGCTGGGTACGTGAACCGGTGGATTTCCCGGTTAAGGCGACCCTGGGGGACGGTACCAGCTGTAACGGCGTCCTTCTGGACCTTTCTGCGGGCGGTATCCTTCTGGGGCTCCCTATGGACTGCTCTTCGGGGCAGCACCTGAAGATCGAGTTCGAGCTGCCCAGCTTTGGCGTAGAAAACGTAGAAATTGAGATTTTGCGCAATTTAGGCCATAAAAATCCCCAATATGCAGACTATTTCTTCTTGACGGCGTCCTTTGTGGGGGCCTTCGGATGGACCCAGGAAAGGGTCCTGCAGTACATTTTTGAGGTACACAAGCAAAAAAAGGGGCCTGAAGGGGCCTAAAATGTCCTAAGTAGTTCATTTTCAAGGACTTAGATGAATTTTTCTCTTGACATTCGCCTTTTATAAAAGTAGAATTAGGGTAGTATAGTTTCCGATTGGAGTTTATTTTGGCTTTAAGTCTGATAGCTAGAATTCGCGGTGAACGCGTGACTGTGGGCATTGATGTTGGTCACTACAGCATCAAGTACGTAAAAGTCTATCATAACAGCCGCGGAGGCAAGGTTGTGGTCGATGCCGACCTCGAACCGGTACCCGAGGGTGCCATTGTCAATGGCGAAATCCAGCGGCGTGAAGGTGGAGATGAATCCCAGGATTCCAATGCCAAGAAGGAGAAGGACGGTTACGACCTTTTAAGCGAAGCCATGACGAAGTTGATGCTTCGGCACCCGGTTGATGAAACGACGGACCTGGTGGCTTCTGTTAATTGCGGCGCTGGCGCCGGCGGTGTGCTGGTGGACCGGTTGAATGTCAAGCTCCCCAAAAACGGCGATGAAGCCGCCATTATTCTCCAGACCGCCCAGTCTCGTCCGCCCTTTGATGACCAGGATAACGTGATTGACTACGAAGTGGCAGCCCGCGAAAATGATGAAGTGAAAGTGAACGTGGTCGCTGCAAAGAACGCCCTGCTAGACTCTTGGGCCCAGTTCTTTACGATAAAGGGCCTCAAGCTCTCCGCTATAGATGTGGATATCTTCGGGCTTCTCAATGCCTATATGGCGACGGCCAGCGAAGAGGACTTGAACACGACGTGTGCCATCGTGAATATCGGCGAGAAGAAGATGAGTATTGCCTTCGTGCAAGACGGCACCTTCCATTCTATGCGTGCTATGACGGGCGGATCCTTGGATTTGGTGATTGCTAAGCTTGGAACCCATTTGGGAATTGATGCCGCCAAGTGTCACGAGATTTTTGAGAAGGGCGATCTAGGAGTGGTGGATGGATTTTCTGAAGCGGAAGTGGAAGAGGCCATGAAGCTTGCTTTCGAAGACTTGATGGCCCAGATTGAATTTGGTATCCGATACTTTGAGTCTTCTGAAGACGCTAAATCTCTCGGGAAGATCTTCTTGGGTGGCGGCGGCGCCTCCATTCCTGGAATGAGGGCTTATATTGCTGAAAGGACGGGCTTGGAAACCGATACGGTGAACCCCTTCCGCTATGTGGAGTGTGATGCCAAGGTGTTTGGTGCGAATGGCATTTCATTGGGCCTTTCTAATATCTATGCCCCTGCGTTGGGCCTTGCGATGAGGAAATTCTAATGGCTACGAAAAAGAAAAAGGAAGAAGCGAAATCCGCCGTGGCTACAAGGAAATCTCTTTGCATTTCCATTAACCTGCTTCCCAGGGAATACCGTAAGCCGGTCAAGGATTTCTCCTGGATCACTGACCGGCGTGTGGTGTGGCCCACTATAGCGCTTATCGCCTCTATTGTCTGTGCAGTGATGCTTTTCTCTTTTATTGAGGAAACGACTTCTGAGCTGAATCAGGAACTGGACCGCGTTAAGGCCGAGGTGGAACGCGAGCGTCCGCTCCTTACCAAGATCAGCGATTTGGAGCAGAAACAGGGTATCATCAATACCAAGATTAACGCACTTAAATCAATTCAGGTCAGTAAGAAACGTTGGGTTATTTTGTTCGAAAACGTTTCATCGGTATTGCCTCCCAATATGTGGCTTACCAGCTTGAACCAGCTTAGCGATAATGATTTGGAAATGAGGGGAACCACCTTTGACTTCTCTGAAGTTGCCGAGTATATGGTAAAGCTTGAAAAGCAGGTGAGTGTGGATAAAGTTTCCTTGGTGAACATCTCTACGACAAAGGTGGAAGGCGAAGAGGCTTATATTTTTACCATTAAGGTCCTCCTGAAACAAGACTTGGGACTGGAGGGGTAGTATGGGTAATATTGATTGGAAAGACAAAAAGAATATATACGCCATCTCCATTATCGTGCTGATTTTGGCTGCTGCCTATTGCGTGTATACTTATATGTGGGATCCCTTTGTTCAAGAGCGTACAAACCTTGAAAACCAGCTGCAGTCGGCTCAGGCGGAACTGGATAAGATCAACGCCCAGAAGAAGCGTGTAGCTGAATTGGAAATGCAGTTGGTCCAGGCTGAGAAAGATTTTGAAAAGCTGAAAGAGATGTTCCCCGAAGAAGAGAAAGTGCCTCTGCGCTTGCAGGACCTTTATTCCGTACTTCGCAGTTCCGGTGTGCAAATCCAGCGGTTTAACCCAGAAGGCGGAAGCGAGAAGGAACATTACATAGAAAACCGTTATTCCATTGCAGTGAATTCCGGTTACCATATGCTGGGTTATTTATTTGCTGAGATAGCAAATTTCAGCTATCCGACAGCCATTTCCAATTTGCATCTTAACCGCTATTCCGGCATTTCTTCCGAATTGCAGAAGGCGGAAACCCATGGGTGGACTCCTATCACCATGTCGGTTACCTTCAACCTGACCACCTATACATCCAAGAAGGTAGCAAAATGATGAAGAAGATATTTGTCCTTTTGTTCCTTGCCTTCGCGGTCTCTGCTAGCGCCGCCCAGATTAAGGATGTGAAGTTTGTTTGCGACGCAAAGAAGTGCGAGATGGGCTTCCAGTTCGCTTCTGAAGAAGACCTGCCTACATTCTTCCAGAAGTACGATGCTGCTTCAAAGAAACTTACTGTTGGTTTTTCCAATACTGAGTTTGCCTTAGGTGAGGGAACCTACGATATCGATGCTGCCTCTGAGTGGATTAAGTCCATGAGGGTCTTTAAGGAAAACTATCGTGGTATGAATTTCCTTAAGATTGAGATGTCTGTGGGACCTTCTCTCGCAAGCGACAAGAATGAGATCTCTCTGGATAAGGCAGAGTTTCTTTTGAAGCTCAAGGGGAACAAGGGGAAGGCCTGGACACTTTCCAAGATCTTTGCGCAGAAAAAGAAGGAAGCCGATAAGAAGGCTCTAGAAGAGAAGAAGGCTGCTGAAAAGGCCGCTGCCGAAGAAAAGAAGGCTGCCGAGAAGGCTGCTCTTGAAGAGAAGAAGCGTTTGGCCGAGGAGAAAAAGGCTGCCGAGAAGCAGGCTGCTGAAGACAAGAAGGCCGCAGCAAAGGCTGCCGCCGAAGAAAAGAAGCGTTTGGCCGAAGAAAAGAAAGCTGCCGAGAAGGCTGCTGCCGAAGAGAAGAAGGCCGCAGAAAAGGCTGCTGCTGAAGAAAAGAAACGCTTAGCCGAAGAAAAGAAGGCCGCCGAGAAGGCTGCTCTCGAAGAAAAGAAACGCCTTGCCGAAGAGGAGAAGGCGGCCAAGAAGGCTGAAGAAGAAGAAGCCAAGAGGCTGGCTGAAGAACAGAAGAATATTGACAAGGCTATCAAAGCAGAAGGCGGTGCCATTTCGGCACTTCTTCCCAGCATAAAAGAATTTACCGTGCTTATGGGATCTGGAATGGAACAATTCCGCATAGTGGCAGATGATCCTATAGATTTGAGAAATGTTTCGGGCCCTGATAACGCCTCTATCATTACGGTTGGCATAGCAGGTCCTCAGAAGTCCCCGGTGTTTAAAGTCGGTGGCGGATCGCTTGTAAAGTCGGTCACATGGGGAGCCAATGGCCTAAAGCTCCAATTGCCTGTGGGTATGAAGCCTGTGATATTGGTGCAGGATGGTGCTTTGATTTTGCAGAAGACAGAAAGTGCAATAAAGCGCGATGGCTTTATCTTCTGGTCTGCTAAGCCCGAAGGCATTTTTGTGCGTGATTGGATGAGAATTGCCGATGAAAATCAGAGCTTTGATTCCTTTGTGAACAAGCTGGAAAAGGATAGCAAGAAGATTGTCTCTGGCGCCCAGACGTTCCATCTGAAACCGGTGGCTCGTGAGCTTATTGTTGTTGAAGATGAAATAGACATGTATGCCGGTCCCAATGAAAATTCCCAGATTATCAACCGTCTGGTCTTTGGCGATCGCCTCGTGAATATGGATCTGATAGGCCTATACTATAAGGTTCAGAGTGGGGCCCGCGTTGGTTTTGTGAATCGTCGCTCTGTAAGCTACATGGATGAACTTTCTGCTGTCCAGATGGAGCGCTTGAAACAGGTGGATAAGGAACGTGGTGCGTTGTCTGATAATCCCGTTACTGTGGCAAGCCAGCTGGATGGCATGTACGAAGATCGCGTTACTTATAGTTCCTTTGGTCGTCGAGATCCATTTGTGGATGTGAAGGGTCTTGTCGAAGAGGGCATTAACATTGACCAGGTGGAACTGGTGGGTATCATCTGGGAATCCGATGTGCCAATGGCCATCTTGGTTGAATCCAAGAACCCGTCCATTTCTTATACCCTCAGAGAAGGGGATAAGATTTTGAACGGTAAGGTATTGAAAATTACAGAAACAGACGTGCTCTTCCTGATTCAAGAGTTCGGTGTGAGCCGTCGCTACTCCATGGGTCTTCCCGATAAGTTTGGGGGTAAAAAGTGAAAAAAGTAGTCAAGATCGTTCTCATCCTGCTTCTGGCCTTGGGCATGACATCTGTATTTGCCCAACAGGCGGAGGGCCCTTCGGAACCCAACAAGAAGCTATATAACTTCACCTTTGTGGATATGGACTATGATGCCGTATTCCGCTCCCTTTCCGTGACTGCGGGTGTGGATATTGTGCTTGCTCCCGATGTAAAGGGCAAGATGAGCCTGAAGATAACCAAGAAGACCTGGCAGGAAACCTTGGATATCATCTGCGAAATCTATGACTTGACATGGCTTATCCAGGACAAGTATATCACGATTCAGCGTTCCAGCACTTATCAGGCCAAACTGAAGAAGATTGCAGATGAAGAAGCTCAGGTTGAGCAGAATTCTCCGCTGGTCCGTAAAAATTTCCAGTTGCAGCATGCCAAGGCTCAGGATTTGGTTACCGTGTTGGAAAAGATGGCTTCTAACCGCGGTCGTATTACCGTAGTGGAACGAACCAACTCTATCATTGTCTTTGATACCGATGGCCGTATTGAGCAGATGGAAAAGGCTCTCGAAGAACTTGATGTGGAAACTCTCCAGATTATGATTACTGCAAAGCTAGTGGTGGTAAACAGCGAACTTGCTCGCGAATTGGGTGTGGACTGGACCGCTACTATGGGTAGCATGAATACCAATCAGGCTCCTGGTACGGCGGTTGCCTATCCTGTGGTGGGCTCTCCGAGTGGAAGTGGCGCGGGTGATACCCGTATGGGTACGGCTATCCGTTCTTTCCCCAACAATGGTCAGTCTCCTGCGGTAAACAATGCCTCTACGGCTATTACTACCAGCATTCTGGATAATCACTTGCAGCTTGCCATTTCGAACCTGATGGGTGATGCTTCTACTGAAGTTCTTGCCAGCCCCCAGGTTTCTACTCTGGACAATACTGAAGCTCAGGTATTTATGGGTGACAAGGTTTCTATCCGCGTGATTGATGATAGCGGTGAGTCTTCTACTCAGCTGGTGGAAACGGGTATTAAGCTGACGGTGACACCCCAGGTTTCTGGCGACAACCGCATTTTGCTGGACTTGCACCCCGAAAACAACTCTTATGACTATGACTCCAAGGGTGAAATCGTGATTAGTACCCAGGAAGCCAAGACCAAGGTGGTTGTGGCTGACGGTGAAACTGTTGTGATCGGTGGTCTGACCCGTAATGAGACACAGGAATCTGAAAGCGGCATTCCGTTCCTGAAGGATATCCCGCTGTTTGGCAACCTGTTCAAGTATTCCCGTAAGTCTGTGGTCAAGAAGGACCTGGTGATCTTCGTGACGCCCCGCATTATCCGTAATTACATCGGTAGCATAGAGACGTCGGAAGCGTCTGTTGAAACCTCCGGTACTCCTACCGCCCAGAAGGTGGAACAGAAGCCGGCTGAAAAGAAGGCCCCTGCCGCTGCTCCTGCTAAGCAGCAAGCTCCGGCAAAACAGCAGACTGCTCCTGCGGCATCCAAGGCCCCTGCGGCTCCCGCTCCTGCACAGAGCGATAGCGACTGGGATTAATCCTTCTGGAAAAACAGTTTGGAATCCCTGCCTTTGGGCAGGGATTTTTTATTCGTATTTCACGCCGGTGGCAATGAGCTGGATGGTTGTTCCGTTTGGCGTGAGCGTTACCAAGCTGGAATCAAAACCCTTGCCATTCAGGTATTCTCCAATGGAGTTTATTTTGCCTTCGGGACCTATTACTTCTAGGGTGAAATTGTGTTTGCGCATAAGCATAATAACGTCGTTCAGCGCTGTATAGCTAGAGGCAATTAGCTTGTCGGAGTTTTTAAAAAACTTGACTTCTTTTGCAATGGCGCTTAGATTTTGCTTGGCATTACGGGCACAGCCTTTTTCATCTACATTGACCTTGGGGAGAGTTGTTGGACATTGGTCCAGGTGGTCAGGCACTCCATCGAAATCGGAATCCATGACGCAGCCAAGGCTATCTACGACGGCACCGGCGACTGTTTTGGGGCATTGGTCAATGGCGTCGGGAATGCCGTCTTTGTCTGTGTCAAGGGGGCATCCGTTCTTATCAACGGGATAATCCTTGGGTGTTTCGCCACATTGATCGTGTAGGTCTGATATCCCGTCACCATCTGTATCTATGGGGCATCCATCTTTGTTGACGTTTTCACCTAGTTCTGTGCCAGGGCAGGAATCCACCTCATCGGGAATACCATCGCGGTCTTCATCAAGGGGGCATCCGAAGTGATTGACTTTCCAGCCCTCGGGAGTTCCTGGGCATGCGTCGTTTTCGTTCACTACTCCGTCATGGTCTTCATCAAGGGGGCAACCCTTTGCGTCTACGGGGTCATTCTTTCGTGTGCCGGGGCATTGGTCTGCGTTGTCATCGATTCCGTCTTCGTCGGTATCCTGTTTACACCCGTCTTCATCTACAGCCATTCCCTCGGGAGTGTTTTCGCATTTGTCTTTATAGTCGGGGATTCCATCCTTATCTTGGTCCAGAGGACAACCTAAATAATCGACTTTTACTCCAAAGGGAGTACCTGGACAGTCATCTACGATGTTGAGGATCCCGTCTTGGTCTTCATCGACGGGGCACCCGCGGTTGTTTACCACCATTCCCAGGGCAGACCCAGGGCACATATCCAAGCGGTCGGGGACACCATCGCGGTCGGTATCTTTCCAGCTGAAATCAATAGCCTTGCTCACCCCGAGTGTCATGGAAATTTTGGGGCTTCCTGAAACAACGTAAGACATGTCTTCGCCTGCATTGACGCGTTTCACCAGATGGCCGTTGCTTGTTTTCGCGCCCCTGAAATAGTCTAGCCCGATATCTACTCCGAATAACAGGTTGAAATTCTGGGGCAGGTGTAGCTTCACTGCCGGCGAGAGCCTAAAGGAGTCGTTAATCAGGTGGTCGCTGATTTTGGTCTTGGTTATCTTGGTTTCGCCGGAAATCTCGAAGATGATGGAAATTAGTTTGTATGGAAAAAGGTTGAGACCTGTTCCCCACATCACGTATTCAGTGCTGAAGTTGCCGATGTAGTTGTTCCATTGGACAAGGTTGAACAGGTCTAACGTCAAGAAGAGAGTGGTGGCAAAAGACCACTTGCCGTAGGTATAGGCTTGTGTTTCCCCGTCCTTGATATTCCAGATGCGCCTAGGGCGGAACCCTGCGTCTTTTGTTCCGGTGGGGGCGAAGATTTCCAGAGAGACGGCGGGCTTTAAAGGGAATTCCGTAAGGAGGGACGCTTTCCCATATACTTGCATGTCGCCTATGCCGGTGGTCTCGAAATCTGTCCCTTTCACCTGTCCATCATAGTAGATGGGCTGGTAAACGCCGAACTCAAAGAAATCCAGGGGGGCGTATGTGGCTTGAATGGCTCCACTGGCTGATGGAATGTTGCTTGGTACTTCGTGCTTGTTTCCGGTTCTGGTGTTCTCGTAGCCGTCTATGGCCATTGGGGAGCCATCACTCAGGCTTTCGAAATTTCCAGAAAAGAAGAAAAAGCCCTGACTTAGGGTGGTGGATGAGGGTACTCTGAAGCCGTCGGCACTACGGACAGCCCCGGTATGCGAAGTTGCGTAAGTCGTTGCTAGACAAAGAGTTACGATTAGTTTTCTCGCGTCCATCATAAAAAATTTAATTTTTTTTCGCAAAGGTATTGACTTTTTAAAGTTTATGTATACATTTCCACTCGTGGAACGAAACCGACAGACCAAAATGGAGTTGCCGCTGTGGCATAGGAAGGCCCAAAAAGCCTATCGGGTCAACAGGATTGTCATCTTGCTGCAGATAGTGGCCGCCTTCGTGATGTGCGGAGTGATTCTGGTGGGAGTTGAGCGTGTTCTGCATTAAGGAGAATTCTATGTTGAGCTTTGCATACCATTGTGGCCGTAGGCCCAAAAGTGATTCTTTCGATAACTCCCTGCCTTTCCCTAACGAGGAAATCGAGGAGGAGATCGAGGAGGAGGAAGAAGAACTAGACGAAGAAGTTGATTTTGACCAACCCTCTTTTAAGCGTGACCAGATTTGGTCTGATTACGCCGAAGATTTGGATTACGACCAGTGATACGCCTCTCTAGGCATATCGCTATTTTTGGAACACTTCTTTCTGCAATAGTTCTTGTTGCTTGCGCTCCTACGCAGGCTCCAGTTGTGGCCGATGTTCCTTCGGGAGGCTCTTCCGGGCAGCCCGATTCCTTGTTGTCGACAGTGGTGGGCGGTGAATCTTTTGCCCAGGTTGCCCTCAAGGAAAAGGTCCATGATTCTCTGGCAGTTCGGCCTTCTTGGACATATTATCAGTATGCCTTGGAAGCCATGGATAACCAGGAATGGCTCTTGGCTAGACATTATCTTGATGAATCCCTGCGTCAGCTGATTTCTGAAAAATACGACACGCTGTACCATAATGCGCCTGACTCTATCGACTCGCTGTATCGTTCGCAGATGCCGCTCCGCATAGTAAACGCACTGGATGAGGTTTACCCGAACATTGCTGAAATAGGTGTAGATGCACAGGTGTTCGAACAGAACGAGGTGTCCATTGAAGGTGTCGATGCCTTGGATGAAAGCGAGGCCGACAGTGCGGCTTTGCAGGTTATCGAGAATTTCCTGGATACCGTCGATGTGTCACAGTTTACGCTGCCGGTGGAGTTCAATGAACGAGTCATGCAGGAAATCTTCTATATGTCTGGCGGGGCAAGGTCGTTTACTGAAGGTTCTCTTAACCGCAAGACTGCTTACGATTCGTTAGTTTATTCAAAATTAGATGAGATGAATATGCCTCGGGACCTGATTTACCTGGCCCTGGTGGAATCCGGTTTTAAGTTGAAGGCGTACAGTCGTGCGAAGGCATCGGGTATGTGGCAGTTCATTCCAGAAACGGGCAAACGCTACGGGCTTACGGTGGACTACTGGGTGGACATGCGCCGAAACCCCGAGATGGCTACGACGGCGGCTCTCAAGTATTTGTCCCGCCTGTACAGCGAATTCAACGACTGGCTTTTGGCAATGGCGGCCTACAACTGCGGAGAGGGTCGTGTTCGTCGCCTGGTCAAGGAGAAGATGGCCGACTCCACGTGGGACACGACCAAGGTGGTGACATATTGGGATTTGGAATTGCCGAAGGAGACCATGCGCTATGTGCCTAGAATCTTGGCTGCCATGGTTATCGGTCATTACCCCGAGCATTACGACATGAAGATCAATCAGCAGTACAGGCCCGACTTTGATACGGTGACTGTCTTTGATTCCTTCCCTCTAGAAGAGGTGGCTAAAATTTTGAAGGTACCCGAAGATACTCTGCGCAGCCTGAACATGGAACTGGTAAAATGGTGTACGCCGCCTAATAGGGATTCTTACCTGCTACGCCTGCCGGTGGGTACCCGCAGTGCCTTCGTAGATGGTTACGATAAGATGGAGAAGAATAACTTTTCCAGCTGGCACCACCACAAGGTCAGGCGCGGTGAAAGCCTGGGCGTGATTTCGCGCCAGTACGGCATTTCGGTGAAGGAACTCCAGCAGGCCAACGACATGAAGGGGACCCGAATACGTGCTGGGCAGACTCTGCTGATTCCCATCAAGGTGACTCCTAAGAAATCCTCGGGCAAGAAACCGGCAAAGGTCAAGACCTATGTGGCCAAGCTTGGTGACAATGTGGCATCCGTAGCACGTCTCTTCGGCGTGTCTCAGGAGAGCCTCCGGGTGTGGAACTCCATGAAGGAGGACCATGTGGTAAAGCCTGGCGATACCCTGTTCGTGTCTAAGCCGGAATTGAAGCCTGTGGTGCCCCAGGCACCGGCCTCGAAGCTCTCGAAGGGAGAACGCTATGTGGTAGGTGAGGGCGATACCTACGCCGAAATTGCCAAGAAATTTGGGGTACCTGTAGTAATGCTGCTGGAAGCCAACGGAGGGTTCCAGCGCCGACTTTCCGTAGGGGATTCCATTGTAGTTCCAGAATTTACGCAGACTGTGCAGAAGTCCAGCGCAAAGCCCAAGGCCGCTGAAAAGTCTGCAGACAAGCCCGCGGCAAAGGCGGGCAAGGCCAAGCCTGAAAAATCCACCGCCGAAAAGGTCCATGTGGTGAAGAAGGGGGAGGGTCTTTGGGACATTTCCCGCCAGTATGGAGTGACCATCGAGGACATAGTCCGCTGGAACGACCTCAAGGACACCAAAATCCGGATTGGAGACAAGCTCATTATTCGAAAATAGTGCAAAAAGCCGTTTTTTTTGAAAAAAAATGTGAAATTTGCCAAAAAAAAGTGTAATTTTAGAGACGTAAAACGAAAATCTTTATGGGAGCCCCGAAAATGAACAAAAAAGTACTTGGTTTGTGCGCAATTGGACTGCTGGCTGCTGGTCTGACCGCCTGTAACGACACAATGGATCCCAATGATCCCCAGTCTGTCCGTAAATACCTGACGAAGCAGAAAATCGCCTTTACGCCCAACCAGTTCGTCTCTTACGCTGTGAACAGCGACACGGCCAAGATGACCCTGTTCTTGCAGGCTTCTATGGAAATTGACGCCCCCGCCGATAATGGAAACAACGCTGTGGCTATCGCTGCCAACAAGGGCAACGTGATGGTGCTGAACTACCTGTTCGACCACGGTGCCAAGGCCAACGTGCGCAACGGTAACGGCGAGCAGGTCATTGATAACGCTGTGATGATGGGCAACAAGGATGTGGTGAACGTTCTTTTGACCCAGCTCAAGAAAGAGGGCGTAGATGTGCAGAACCTGGGCACGGCGGTCACCATCGCAGCCAAGACCGGCAAGGTGGATATGCTTGAACTGCTGGCCGATGCTGGTGCTCCTCTTGATGTCAAGAGCCCCGATGGTTATTACCCGATTCACTTGGCGGTGAAGGGTGGTCATTACGACGCCATGATGTTCCTCATCAAGAAGGGCGTGGATGTGAACGCCAAGTGCGGTCAGGGTTACTCGGTGCTGGACTGGGCCAAGAACGAAGGCTATACCCGCCTGATCAAGGAACTGAAGAAGGCCGGCGCCAAGAACACCGCCGCCTACACCAAGGAATTCGGAAAGTAAGCTGAAAGTTTTATGCTAAAAGAAAAGTCCCGCAGGAATGCGGGACTTTTTCGTTGTTACGAGCGTATGTCATTCCCTGCTTGAAAGCCTGCCCCGAATTTAGTTCGGGGATGGATCGCCTAGGGGATGACAAAGATGGTTGCAGGTCTAAATGACCGAACTATTAGCCGGTATAGCTATCATAACACTGCTCGTCCACGCAGGGGCTGCCATCTTGTAGCAGGCTTCCCTGCTGCATGTAAGCAACTACTTCCATCTCGGGCTTGCAGTATTCTTTCTTTTCGATTTTCTGATTCATGATTGCTCCTATTTAATTATTACTCTCTTGCCGTTGTGGTAGTAGGTTCCCTTGGTGGTGGGTTTGCTGTTCAGCTTGCGGCCCTGCAGGTCGAACCAGCGGTCCATGCGGATTTCGCCGGTGACCGTGTTCATGGTGCCGCCGCCGATGGACTTGCCTTCGCTATCCACGATGACCACATCCATAGTTTCAGGGAGGTCAAACGGTGCCATGGAAAGTCCTGCGGCGGACTTGGGTGAACCGTTTCCTTCGTTGTACACCAGGTAGGCACGCATGGCGGCGGTTTTGGCACCATAGCCCAGTTTCACAAATTCGCCAATCTTGAATCCGTCCAGTTCCTGGCCGGCAAATCCATAGGCTCTTCCAATCAGGTCAGGAGTGTCGGCATATTCGATATAGCTGTAGGTTCCGCGGAACTCCCAATTTCCGAAGGAGACGCTCTTAGTTCCTGTGGTAGTGTTCAGGGTGAGCGGGCTCTGGTTATTGAAGGAAATTGTTGACTCGGAGGCTTCCAGCAGGTACGGGGTATTTGCCGTCAGTTCGACATTGTTGCCAATCGGAGTGACGACAGCTTCCTTCCACTTGCCATCGACCTTATTAAAGCCGGAAAGCTGGTAGAAGGTGGCGCCGCCTACTTCGCCAGCTTTGATAGAGAAGGGCAACATGATGGTAGAGTAGACCGGAGTGTCGTTCGAACGCACATTGAATGTACGGTTGAAGGTAACCGAATTCACCTGAATGTCGTGATCGATAACGGCCTCTTCTTTTTCGCGGAAGTCGCCGTCGATGGTGGCATTGGTGCTGGTTCCGTTGGCAGTAATGGTTATGGCTCCATACTGCGATACGTGGATAACCTGGAATGTGGTGGAGATTGTCCCTACATAGGTTGTTCCTTCTCCTTGAACGGTCAGTGTGTATTCACCTGCTTCGTTCAATGTCTCACCGACGGGATTTCCGTCCTTGGTTATGGAGAAGGTGTAGTCGACTCTGTTGGTAAGAGTCTGTCCTCCAATTGTTACCACGGGAACTACGTCGGCAGTAGATGTGCCTTGATTGTAGGTGTTGCTGATTCCGCTTATGGTTGCGTTGGTGGGGATATAATAGACTTCGCCGTCAGCTGCGGTAACAAT
>JAEEGL012731972.1_pt1 | contig 38146 bp, 36 predicted proteins | sample 9134231 | NCBI WGS metagenome assembly JAEEGL01 (sample SAMN16246548, study PRJNA631951) | gut metagenome | biome: gut microbiome; feature: rumen; material: fiber-attached | host: Bos | place: Iran: Karaj | collected 2018-10
AAACTTGAAGATACTAAGAAATTCTTAATTGAAAACTTAGAAGTTCAAATTGATTTCTATGAAGGAGATATTATTGGTATTACATTACCTGAAAAAATTGAATATACTGTTGCAGAAACTACTGAAGCAGTAAAAGGTAATACAACTAATAATGCTCAAAAGGATGCAACTTTAGATAATGGTTTAGTTATTAAAGTTCCATTATTCATTACTCAAGGAGAGAGAATTATCGTTTCTACTCTTGATGGAAAATACTCAAGTAGGGCTTAATAAAGCTCTTTTTTTATGCTATAATTTATTAAGAATAGGTGATTAGCATGGTCGATAAAATCATAGCATTTCTAGAACAAGACAATTTCACTACTGAAGATGTCTTAAATACCTTTACATATAACGAGAGAAGAACTATCGCCTTAGAAGGGACTTATGACACTGCCGTCTTCTTAAGAGAATGTCAAAAAAGAAACATAAAGATCTTAACTAATGAAGAAGCCTGGGAATTAATCAATGAAACTTCAATCTATGAAGAAGGCACTTTAATCGACACACTTGCTGATTATTTAACTCAAAAACAAATATATGATTACACTTTATACTATGGTTTTACAATTGTTACTTATCGTTTAACAGAAGGTAAGTATGTTTTGGCGTTACTAGAAACCGGAAAAATACCTGATGAAGAACGTTCTAATTGCATCGGCAACATCGAAGAAGATGATTATAAATTAGAAGCCATGCGTCGATTCTTAAAAAAAGAAGATTATTTTAGTATTGTAATATCTTTAAAAACAGATGAAAAAAGAATAGAATCTTTAAAATACTTAAACCGTGCAGAAAAATCAGAACTAATTGAGCGTATTGATTCCGACGAAATAAAAGAAAGATTTATAAATCTAATGCGTTTTGGTAAAGGAGATATAATAGCATCTTTAAAATCAGATCAGAAAAAAGAACATTATTTTAATAAATTATTTAACTTTTTAGGTGGATATGACAAAGGAAGAATCCTAGCTTCCTTTAAAGATTTATCTTATATAGAAAAATATCTTGATCGCTTAAAATCAGATATTGCCATTGTTCAATACTTGATAAGAAGCAAAAGAACAGATGATATTCATATTAAAGAAAAACTAGCTAGTAAACTAAAAAAAGATTCAGACATTCTTTATGCTTTAAATAGCATACCTGAAGGTGAAATAAGAAATAGATTACTAGATAAATTACGTTCTGATAAATACATAAAAGAATTATTCTCTGCACATAAATACTATACTAGTGATGCTTTATATTTAATTGATCGTGTAAGTGAAAACACTAAATATGAAATAATCAAAAGACTATCACGACATTCCATTGTATTTAAACTATTAAGTAGATTTACTGATGAAAAGAAAATAATCAATATTGTTGAACATCAAGACAGTTATCCTGAATACAAAGATGAATACGAATATATCGTTGATATTTATGTCAAAAAATATAACTTAAATAAAGAACATTTAATAAAACTTCTAAGAATAGTAGGGTGTTCACTATTTAATCAAATAAAGAATTCTAACATTCAAAACACAATTAATTTAGATGAAGAATCATTTACTAAATATTTAGGAATAATTAATACAGAAAACATTAATGTAACTGAATCAGCTCAAAACGATGTTCTAAATTCATTTATTCAAAGAGAATTTAGAATAAGACAAAAATTATACTATGAAATCTTCCCAAGTATTATTCATGCCTTTGAAGATCATGATTATGATAAAGCAAAAGAATTACTAGAAGAAGTAGAAGAATATGTAGATTTAGACGAATATCAAACTAGTGTTGAAGAATTATTTATTATTCTAAGCAACAATCCAAAAGAAGAGGATATAACTAAACTACAACAAATAACTACTAAATACTTAGTTCTAAAAAGAAATGAATTTGTAAGAAGCGAAATGACTTCTAGTAGAAATCAATGCTCAAAAAGAAGATATGAAAAGAATGCTTATGTTAGTTTCTACGTTAGAAGAAATAATCCTGAAGATGTTTTGAATTATCTAAAAGAGGATATAATCGATGGCTTTGAGTTAACCAAAGAAGAAATAGAACTAGTAAGAAATCCTGAATTATTTAAAAAATTATTCTTATTTAAAAAAGATCCAAGTAGTGTTTCAATAATAACACCAGAAGAAAAGAAAAAAATAAATATCTTAGCATCCATAATTGATAAAGTATTTAATACTCATGTTTCTAATAAAAAAGAAATACCAATTAAATATGAGATAAAACCAACATCAATGCTTGATGTTGTTAATATCATGGCAAGTATTAAACCAGAACAATTAAAAGATACTTTATTTACAGATGAAAAGAGTTATCAAGAACTATTAGATTTCTTAAAACAATATCGAATACTAGGTTGGTCTGGTAAATATGAAAAAATAGCTATGGATGCTGACGTTAATTATTCAAACGAAACAATAGCGGAATTAATTAATAACTATGGGGCTATTATCAGTGCTATCGAAAAAGATGCTAATGCAAAACATGTCCCAGTTCAAAAAACACTAACTAGAATCATGGATAGAGCAAGTTTATATGATACATATTCTTATCGTTATAACATTTTATTTGGTAAAGAAGATATGATGTATTTAAAAACAAATCCGACTCCAAATAGTAGTGGTTTATCAAGAGAAGAAAGATTAAGAATAGCAACAAACTTGATACCTAAAATGTATCAAAAAAAATCGATTCCAGTCCCACCATTAGATAGAGATTTTACTTTAGATAATAACAAAAAAATAAATGTTGTTGTTGGTAATACGACCGATATGATGAATCTTACTTATGGTGAAAGAACTGGTGCTTGTATGCGTATTGGTGGAGCAGGAGATTCCTTATTCAATTACTGCTTAACTGGTAAAAATGGCTTCCATATTCGTTTTACTGATCCTAGAACCAATGAATTCGTTAGTAGAGTATCTTGTTTTAGAAATGGTAATACCTTATTTATGAATCAACTAAGAGAAAGTGTATCAAGTGAGTATTCTAATACTGAACTAGTAGAAGTAGCTACAAAATTAGCAGAATACTTAATAGAAATAACTAAAGATAGTGAAAGTCCTATTGAAAATGTTGTCGTAGATTGTAGTTATGCCATGAACGCTTCTAAAAAACGTCCACAAGGACTAAACATCGAAAATGCTAAAAAAGGACTAGGAGACTTCTATTCAGATGTCGATAACTATGCTATCGTACTTGCAACAACTAACGAAGGAAAATTGGTTCCAATAGATTTAACTAAACACGTTCCAGAATATCTTCCACAACGAAGTAAGATATTAACATATATAGGTGAAAAAGCAGGAGAAATGGTTGCTCATTATCATCTATTAGATGAAATCCTTAGTGGCCATTCTATTGATAATAAAGAAATAATAGTTGATCCTAATATCGTAACTTGCTATTGTGGCGAAGACTGGTATATTTCAATAGATGAATTAGGTCAAATTAATAGTTATGTTTTAAAAAACAGTCGTCGAAAAAAAGAAGCACTTCAAGAGATGGAAAATGTTCTTAATAGACTAAAAACTAATACAGAAATCTATGAAGAAAGAAAGCTAGCATAGGAGGTATAAGATGAAAACATTTGGTAAAGTAAAAGAATTTGATGGTTATAATGGTTACATCAAAGGAATAGATGGCAAAGATTATTTACTAATGCAAAGAGACATCTCCTCCGAAGAAGAATTACATGTTGATGACAAAGTATATTTTGAACCCGATCATTTTGAAACAGTTGAAATTCAAGAAGACATTGCTAGATTTGTTAAGAAACTAGAAAAAAAGAGCAAATAGCTCTTTTTTATGTCAATATAATTCATAAAATAGGGAAATTAAGTACTTTTTTCCCTTAATATGATAAAATATATGTTAGTAATGGCAGTTTTTATGTGGCCAAAAAAGGTGATTTTATGTTTGAATATCAAAATATAAAAATTAACTACAAAGACTATGGCAAAAAAGATGGAACTCCAATCGTTTATTTACACGGTTGGGGACAAAATATTGAAATGATGGAACCTATAGCAAATCCATTTCAAGAAACCCATCGTCTTATAATATTAGATTTACCAGGATTTGGTAAATCAGAAGAACCAAAGAGTGTTTGGTCCCTAGAAGATTATGCTGATATGGTTCATGCTTTAGTTGAATCATTAGGTATCAAAAAACCGAACCTAATAGGGCATTCATTTGGTGGTAAAATATCAATTGTCTATGCTTCTAAATATGAAGCGGAAAGAATGATCTTATTAGCTAGTCCATTTGAAGTAAAAATTAAAAAGCCATCACTAAAAATTAGAATCTTAAAGAAATTAGCTAAAGTACCAGGAGTTGGTCCAATAGCTAATAAAATAAAACAAAATATGGGATCAACTGATTATAAAAATGCAACACCAATGATGAGAAACATCATGGTAAAACATGTTAATACTGATGTAACTGAAAATGCTAAAAAAATCAAATGTCCAACCTTCATTATTTGGGGAGACGTTGATGCAGCTGTACCAGTAGAAGATGCTTATAAACTAGAAAAACTAATCCCTGATAGTGGATTAACAATATATGAAAATTGCACACATTATGCATACTTAGAAAGATTAGGTCAAACTAATGCGATTATTAAATCATTTATTAAATAGGAAGTGATTAAATGTTAGGATTATTTATTGCTACTATAATATTATATATAGTACATATATATATAATAAGTACTAGATCATTACATATGCTACAACAAAATAGATATAATAGAGGATATAGATATATTAAATGGATTTTAAGAAACTATAAAAGTATCTTTATTAATATAAACTTATTATTCTTAATATTTATTATATGTATGTTTAGTACTTCAACTACTGAATATACACCATATCTATTTGTAATAATATATACATTTATAACTTCAGTATTTATTATTGAAAGAAAAAGTGAAAGTGTTAAATTACCATTAAAATATACTGCCAGAATAAAAAGATTAATGGTAACAGAAGGTATTATTTATTTAATACCAATCCTAATTATGTTAATTACCTTTGATGAAGATAAATTAGCTGTTTATTATCTTATCCTAGGATTTATGTCATTTATCAATCATTTCATTATCTTGTTTATCAATTTTGCTAATCGTCCAGTAGAAAAAATGGTTTCTAAACATTTTGAAGCGATGGCTAAAGATAAATTAAAATCAATGAACACTATGGAAGTAATAGGTATTACAGGAAGTTATGGAAAAACAAGTACGAAAAATATTGTTAATGATATTTTAGGAGTTAAATATAATGTCTTTAAAACTCCATCTAACTTCAATACACCATATGGTTTAATGATTACTATCAATGAACATTTAGATAAATACAATGATTTCTTCATTGCTGAAATGGGAGCTTGTAAAAAAGGGGATATCAAAGAACTATGTGATCTAGTTCATCCTAAATATGGAATCCTAACTAGAATAGGACTAGCACATCTAGAAACCTTTGGTTCAGAGCAAAAAATTGAAGATACAAAATTTGAACTTATAGAGTCCCTTCCTAGTGATGGCTTAGGAATTCTTAACGGTGATGATGAAAAACAATTAAATCACATCATCAAAAACAATTGTAAAATTAAATGGATAGGAATCGATAACCAAGATGTTGATTGTTATGCTAAAGATTTAAAACTATCACCTAAAGGAACTAATTTTAAAGTAGTATTCGCTGGTGATAAAAAAGAATATGAATTTCAAACTAAACTATTAGGAAGAAATAACATCTATAATATCTTAGGTGGAATTGTTCTTGGTAGAGAACTAGGAATAACAATTCCTGAACTACAAAAATCAGTAAAAATGGTCGAACCAGTAGAGCACCGTCTATCACTAACAAAATACTATGATATAACGTTAATTGATGATGCTTATAATTCTAATCCAATGGGATCTAAAATGGCTTTAGAAGTTCTTAAAATGATGCCAGGTAAGCATATCATTGTAACACCTGGTATGATTGAAGTAGGAGAAAAAGAAGACGAAGTAAATAAAGAGTTTGGAAGACAAATAGCAGATAATGTTGATGAAGCAATTTTGATTGGTGAAGAAAAAACAAAACCAATCTATGAAGGCTTAATCGAAAAGGAATTCCCTAAAGAACATATCCATGTTCTAAACGATGTCTTAGATGCCTTCCCATTAATGATGAAATTAAAAGATAAAGAAACATATGCACTACTTGAAAATGACTTACCAGATTCATTTAGTGAAAAAATAAGGAGTGATAAAAAATGATTAAAGTAGGAGTAATATTTGGTGGCGAATCAGTAGAACACGAAGTAAGTATTATTACTGCTGTTCAAGCTATGTCTTATATGGATACAAATAAATATGAAGTAGTACCAATTTATATCTCTAAAGAAAGAAATTGGTATACAGGTGAATGTTTAAAAGATATGGCAACATACAAAGTATTAGAAAACGTTCCTAATATCGCAACTGAAGTAACTTTAACTAAAAATGGTAAAGACTTTGTTTTACAAAAGAAAAAAGGTTTATTCAATAAAATTGTTAATACTATAGATGTAGGATTTCCAATCGTTCACGGTAAAGGCGTAGAAGATGGATCTCTAGCAGGTTACATTGAATCTCTAGGAATGCCTCTTGTTGCACCTAGTGTACTAGGAGCAGCTTTAGGTCAAGACAAAATAGTTCAAAAACAAGTATTACAAGCATGTAATATACCAGTAGTTGATTACACTTGGTTCTTTGATACTGAATACCTTGAAGACGAAGATAAATACCTAGCAGATATTAAAAAATTAGGTTATCCAGTAATTGTAAAACCTGCTCGTTTAGGAAGTAGTGTAGGTATTGAAGTAGCACATAACGAAGATGAAGTAAAAGATGCTATCGAAGAAGCTATTAAATATGATCAAAAAGTAGTAGTAGAAAAACTAGTAGAAAACTTAAAAGAAGTAGACTGTGCTGTTCTTGGAACATATAACAATATGGAAACAAGTTTAATTGGTGAAATGTTTACTGATAATGAACTACTAACATTTGAGGATAAATATCTAGGGTCAGGTGGTAAAGGTGGTAAAAAAGGCCCTCAAAAAGGAAGAGGAGGAGCCATTACTACTGGTGGTTTTAAAATTCCGGCTGAACTAGATAAACAAGTAGAAGAAGATGTTTATAAATATGCTAAAGAAGCATATCGTGCACTAAACTTAAGTGGTGTAACTAGATTCGACTTCTTAGTAGATACTAAGAAAAAACAAGTTTATGTTAACGAACCAAATACTATACCCGGTTGTTTAGCATTCTTCTTTTATACACCAAAAGGTAAGAACTATACTAAATTATTAGACGAAATGATTACCAATGGTATCAAAGAATTCAAAGATGCTAAAAAGAAAGTAACAAGCTTTGAATCTAATGTTCTATCAACTTACGATGGTAAGTCTGGAGCAAAGAATAAAATACAATAGAAGGCTAAGGCCTTCTTTTTATTTGACGTTAATTTACAACCATTTACCCAACACCTTTCCAAAAAGTGTTTACAAGATGGTATTTTTTATGTATTATTATTGTAGACAGTGGTACATTGTGGAGGAAAGTGGGGGATTTGAAAATGTTCATGGGCGAATATCATCATAACATTGATGAAAAAGGACGACTTATAATTCCTGCCAAGTTTAGAGACGAGCTTGGTTTCAAGTTCGTTGTAACTCGTGGTTTAGAAAAATGCTTATATGTTTATTCTGAATCTGAGTGGAATAATATAGTTGCCAAATTAAAAACTCTACCTTTTACCAAAAAAGACGTCCGTACGTTCATCAGATCCTTCTTTTCTGGTGCCACTGAATGTGAATTTGATCGTCAAGGTCGAATTAACATTACCTCCCCATTGGTTAGTTACGCCGATATTACAAAGGAATGCGTAATTATCGGCGCGAACGACCGACTTGAAATCTGGTCAGAGGAAGGATGGAATAAATTCTTCGATGAAAATGCTGATAAGATTTCTGATATAGCGGAGAACCTATTTATTGGAGAAGATTAATCATGAAGCACTACAGCGTAATGTTAAAAGAAGCCATTGATGGTTTAGATATAAAAGAAGACGGCATCTATGTTGATTGTACTCTAGGATATGGAGGACATAGTAGTGAAATACTTAAAAGATTAGTTGCTGGCTATCTATATTGTTTTGATCAAGATGAAGAAGCCATCAAATATTCAAGAGAAAGATTAAAGAAGATAGGTAAACGTTTTACCATTATCCAAAGTAACTTCGTTGATTTAAAAAAGAAATTAAAAGAACAAAAGATTTCCAAAGTAGATGGAATCTTATTTGATTTAGGATTATCTAGTCCTCAAATCGATGATGCTAGTAGAGGTTTTTCCTTTATGCAAGATGCACCATTAGATATGAGAATGGATAAGAGCAATAAATTAGATGCTAAAAAAGTAGTAAATACTTATAGTATCGAGGAATTAACTAATATCTTCTTCTTATATGGAGAAGAAAAAATGTCTAGAATGATAGCTAAAAAAATAGTAGCTACTAGACGAGAAAAAGAAATAAATACAACAAAAGAGCTAGTAAAAATTATTGAATCAGCAGTAGGAGCTAAATACTTCAATAAAAATCATCCAGAAAGACAAATCTTCCAAGCAATTAGAATTGAAGTTAACAGTGAGCTTACAGTACTAAATGAAGTCCTACCTGATGCAATAGATTTATTAAATAAAGGTGGAAGAATATCTGTTATAACATTCCATTCTCTAGAAGATCGAATTGTAAAACAAATATTCAAAAAAGAAAGTGAAATTGATGATTTAGTTAAAGGTCTCCCTGAAATACCAGAGAAGTATTTACCTAAACTAAAACTAATAAATAAAAAACCAATCTTACCAAGTGAAGAAGAAATCAAAGAAAATTCACGAAGTAAGAGTGCCAAGCTAAGAATAGTTGAGAGGGTCTGATGTGATATGGCAAATAAACAAATTAAAAAGCAAAGAAAATTCTTAAGATTGCTACGTGGAGAGAGAGCTATCTACTTTACACTTGCACTAATATTACTTGCAATTCCTGTTTGTAATGTTTATACTAAAGCTATACTATCAGAGAGCAATATAGCTCTAGAAGAGAAGAAAACAGAGATCAGAAAACAAGAAGATATTAATGATAGTTTAAAGATGGAAATTTCTGAACTTGCTTCTCTAGACACTATTCAAAATGTAGCTACTGAGTATGGATTAACATATCAAAATGAAAATATAAAAGTAGTTACTAACGACTAATTAAGGAGTTAATGCTATATGAAAAGAAAGAAGACTACAATAAACATAAGCTTTATTATCTTTATTGTACTTATTCTTTCTTTTTTTGCTATTGCAATAAAATTGGGAATGGTATCTTTAAAGAAAACTACAGATGGTATTGATTTAAAACAATTTATGGAAAATAGAAATACTGAAAAAGAAGTGCTTCCAGCTGCTAGAGGAACGATTTATTCATCAGATGGAGAAGTACTAGCACAAACTATTAATTCCTATACAGTGGTCGCTTATTTATCTAAAACAAGAACAAAAGACATGGAACATCCACTACATGTTGTCGATAAAGAAAAAACAGCCGAAGAACTATCCGGCATTATTGGCATGTCTAAAGAATATATTTTAAAACTATTAAATACTAATGCTTATCAAGTAGAATTAGGACCTGGTGGAAGAGATATCAATATCGTTGTAAAAAGACAAATAGAAGCTTTAAACTTACCTGGTATCGATTTCATTGAAAGTCGTAAAAGATACTATCCTATGACTAATTTTGCGGCTTATACAGTCGGTTATGCTAGAAAAACAGATGACAATAAGCTAATAGGTGAAATGGGTGTAGAAGGATTCTATAACAAACAATTATCCGGTGAAGATGGTTATACAATCTATCAAAAAGATGCTTATGGTTATACTATGCCTAACACAACAACTATTACCGAACCATCTAAAGATGGCGATGATATTTATCTAACAATCGATAGTAAAATCCAAATGTTTGTTGAAAATGGAATTAAAGATATTACATCCAAAAATAAAATGGATTGGATGACTTTCACCATCGCCGATGCTAAAACAGGAGCTATCGTAGCTTCTAGTTCTAGTCCAACATTTAACTTAAATACTAAAGCAGATATCAAAAGTTACTTAAATCCTTTAATTCAATACTCATATGAACCAGGATCTACTATGAAAATTTATTCTTGGTTAGCATCAATGGAAAATGGTCAATATAAAGGAGATGCTACTTATAAATCAGGTACTATTAAAGTAGATGGTTATACAATCAAAGACTTTAACGGTCGTGGTTGGGGTGTTATTTCCTTCGATTCAGGATTCTCTTGGTCATCTAACGTAGGTGCTACAAATCTAGGTTTAAAACTAGGAAGAGATAAACTACATAGTTTCTATTCTAGTATTGGCTTTGGGAAAAAGACTGGCTTAAATTTACCTGGAGAACTAGCAGGTGATATCGATTTCGTTTATCGAAGCGAAGTTGCAACTGCATCATTCGGTCAAGGTATTACAACAACTCCAGTTCAAAATATTCAAGGTTTAACAATGTTAGCTAATAATGGAATAGAGTTACAACCATATATTGTGGAAAAAACTGTAAATCCAGCCACTGGAGAAGTAACATACAAACATGAAAGAACAGAACTAGGTCAAAAGATAAAACCAGAAAATGCTGCTAAAATGCGTAAATTAATGTACGATGTTGTTTATAGCGGTAAAACAGATGCTATGTTCTATAAAACAAAAAACGTAGCTCTAATTGGTAAAACAGGAACAGCTCAAATAGCTGGACCTAATGGTCAATACTTAAATGGATCATATGATTATATTCGTTCATTTGCTGGTTTATTCCCATATGAAGACCCACAATATGTTATCTATGTTTCCGTAAAAAGATATACAGGAGCATATCGTGACTTTGCCAAAATGGTAAAAAAAGTAGTAGAAGAAATCGCTAAATACAAAAACATCACCGAATTAGTTGAAAAAATCGATGAAAACAGAATTGTTACAATAGATAATTATATAAGTTCAGATACATCTGCTACTGAAGAAAAATTAAAGAAACAAAAACTAACTGTAGTTAAACTAGGAAATGGAAAATATGTCATTAATCAATATCCAGAACAAGGATCAACTATAGTAACTGGTTCTAAAGTGTTCTTAATTACCAATGACAAAGAATACGTCTTACCAAACATGGTAGGTTGGTCAAGTAGTGAAGCAACAACATTATGTCGCCTACTAGGAATAAATTATAAAATAAACGGTTATGGTTATGTCAAAGAACAATCTATTAAAGCTGGCGAGAAAGTAACCAACAACATAAAATTAACCATAACACTAGAATAGGGTGGTAAAATGCTAACTGTTGATTTTAGTAAAATAGATTTTTATCAAGTAATTAGAGAAAACTATAATGATGAAAGAATTCAAAAAGTCTTAGAATCATTACCACCAGAAGAAAGAGAAGTTTTAGAATATAGAATTGGTATTGATCAAGACGTAATGACAAGAAAAGCAATTGCTGAATTAAAAGGTATAACTATCGAAATGGTAAGAGGCTTAGAATCTCGTGCTCTAAGAAGAATCAAACATCCAGCAAGAATTCAAATGATTAATGCCGTTCTTGATCCTAACTTTGAAATTAGCGATCGAGTTAAAGAATTTTATAATCAAATAAATAAAAAAATGTAGTAAAACTACATTTTTTATTTTTCTAAATATTTTTTATAATTCTCTGGATCAGTGACAATATCTTCAGGATCTAATTCTACATCACGACGAGTTAGTATTTCATATCCATCCTTTGTAACTAAAACAGTATGTTCAAAATGGGCGCTATTTTCACCATCATCAGTTTTAATAGTCCAATCATCATCTAACATATATATTTCTCTAGTTCCAAGATTTAACATTGGTTCAACTGCAATAACATTATTTTCATGTAATACTGGTCCTTTTCTTTCTTCCCCAAAATTAGGTACATCTGGTTCCATATGAACCTTATCACCAACACCATGACCAACTAATTCTCTTACAACACCTAGATTATATTTTTTAGCAACTTTAGATACAGCATGACCAATATCGCCAGTTGTACATCCGTCATGAATAGCATTAAGTCCTGCCATTAATGCTTCTTCTGTTTCTTTAAGTAATCTTTCATCTCTACTAGATTTAGGAGTACCTACAATATAAGTCCAAGCTGAATCTCCATGATATCCTTCATAACAAGCACCAATATCTAACTTTAAGATATCTCCTTCTTTTAGTTTTCTACGTCCAGGAATACCATGAACAACTTCATCATTTAAACTAACACAATTAGCTCCAGGGAAACCATAAAGACCTTCAAAAGAACAAGTACATCCTTTACTTTCAATGAACTTCTTCATTAATAAATCTAATTCTTTAGTTGTAATACCTGGTTGAATAAATTGTTGTATATACTTATGAGTTAAGCCAACTATTTTGCCGGCTTGTCTAAGCTTTTCTATTTCATCTTCCGTTCTAGTTATAATCATAAATATCCCTCAATTCCTCTAACATTATAACACAAATATGATTTTAAATTCATATTTTATGGTAGATATTCCTAAATATCTATAGTATAATGAACAAAATTAAGAAAGGAAGAGAAATATGAAATTCAGAATTGAAAAGACCATCTTTGATAAGATCCCAGACATGTATATTGGAATTGTCGTAGCTAAAGGAATCGACAATTCGCATGAATACCCGAGAATCACTAAACTATTAGATGAATCTATTAAAGTGGCTGAAACCAACTTCTTAGACAAAAAAGTCAAAGAAGATGAGAGAATAATTCCATATCGTGAAGCCTTTCAAAAACTAGATATTAACCCAAACAAATATCAATGTTCAGTAGAAGCTATGTTTACTAGAATCTCTAAAGGAAAACAACTACCTCACATTAATCCTTTAGTTGATTTAAATAATGCTATATCTTTAAAATATACCTTACCAATGGGAACTCATGACTTGTCTTTAAGTGATTCAGACATTGAAATGCGTTATGCTACATCAGAAGATAAATTCATTCCAATGTTTGGTACCGAAGAAGATAATCCCGAAGTTGGTGAGGTAGTATATGCTGTTGATAATAATGTTCGTACTAGAAGATGGACTTGGCGTCAAGGTAACGAAGGATTAATTGATGCAAGAACAAATTATGTTTTCTTCCCAATCGACGGCTTTAAAGGATTTAATGACGAAGATGTTCTAAAAGCTAGAGATGAATTAGAACAAATTCTAAAAGAAGAATTCGGTTGTGAAACAGTCTCTGGCTTTGCTGATATTGAAAATCCAGAATTTGAATGGAATTTATAAAAACTAGTTATACTAGTTTTTTTATTGTGTCAAAAACTAAAAAATAGTATAATTCTTATTGAGTAGAAAGTAGTGATGAAAATGCTAGAATTAAAAGGAATATCAAAAATATATGAAGTAGCTAATCAAAAACAACGTGCTCTAAACAAAGTAAGTATTAAATTTAGAAAAAGTGAATTTGTTTCTATCTTAGGGCCTTCCGGTTCAGGTAAAACAACACTTTTAAATATCGTTGGTGGATTAGACAAATATGATGAAGGAAACTTAGTAATCAATGGTGTATCAACCAAAGAATACACTGATCGTGATTGGGATACATATCGTAATCATCGAGTAGGATTTGTATTTCAAACCTACAACTTAATTCCCCATCAAACAGCATTACAAAACGTAGAACTAGCATTAACTCTTTCTGGTATTTCCAAAGAAGAAAGAAGAAAACGTGCTAAAGAAGTCCTAAAACAAGTAGGACTAGCATCACAAATTAACAAAAGACCAAATCAGATGTCTGGAGGTCAAATGCAAAGAGTAGCAATAGCTAGAGCATTAGTAAATGATCCTGACATTCTATTAGCTGATGAACCAACCGGAGCACTAGATTCAGAAACAAGTCTTCAAATCATGGATTTGCTTGAAGAAATCGCAAAAGATCGTTTAGTAATTATGGTAACTCACAATCCCGAAATTGCTGTAAACTATTCTACAAGAATAGTTAAACTACTAGATGGAGAAATAATAGATGATTCTAATCCATTTGATGGAAAACCAGAAACTGAAAGTTTCACTGATAAACATCACAAAAGTAAAAAGACTTACATGAATTTTAAAACAGCATTTGGTTTATCATTAAATAACTTAATGACTAAAAAAGGAAGAACTATTCTAACAGCATTTGCAGGTTCCATTGGTATTATCGGAATAGCATTAATCCTTTCATTATCACATGGTATTAATAAATACATTGAAAGAACAGAAGAAGAGACTTTAAGTTCATATCCATTAGTAATTGAAAAAGAACAGGTAGATATGTCTACTATGCTAAAAATGTTTACTCGTGATCAAGACGAAAAAGAATACAATGATGATAAAATTCATTCAATCAACATAATGGGTGATATGTTTGAAACAATGGTAAAAGAAGTAAAACATAATGACATGAAAGATTTCAAAGCATACTTAGAAAAACACAAAGAAATCAATAAATATGTAACTGAAATTGGTTATGGTTTTAATACACAATTAAACTTATATAAAAATGATCCTAAAAAAGTAGTTAGAGTAAATCCAACAACAGTACTAGATACTGTTGGTTTTGGTGCTTCAGGAGTATCCAGTGTCTATAGTCAATTCCTAACTAGTTATGATGTTTTCTATGAATTATTTAATAACGAAGATATCGTAAAAAGACAATACAGTGTAGTAGAAGGTCATTGGCCACAAAAATATAACGAAGTAGTAGTAGAAGTAAACAAAAATAACGAAATATCTGACTATACTTTATACAGTTTAGGTTTACTAGATCAAGATGAACTAAGAGAACAATTCATCAATATGACAAGTGGCAAAGAAGTTAAATTTGAAAGCCATGAATATACTAAAGAAGAAATTTTAAATTTATCTTTCAAGCTAGTATTAAACACTGACTACTACCAAAAAGAAAATGGAATATGGGTAGATAAATCATCTGATGAAAAATATATGAAAAAAATAATAGCTAACGCTGAAGAAATCAAGGTAGTAGGGATTATTAAAAGAAATCCTGATGCTATTGGTGGCGACTACAGCTATGGATTAGTTGGCTATAAAGGGGAATTAATGACTCACTTAGTAGAAAAAGTTAATAATTCACAAATTGCTAAAGAACAACTAGCAAAACCAGAAATAAATGTCTTTACTGGTGCAAGTTTCCAAACCAAAAAAACATTTGATATAAATAGCCTAACAACAGAACAAAAAATGGCTTTAGCTAGTATGTCCCAAGAAGACTTGGCTGCATATATTAAAAGTTATACTGAAAATATGTCATCATCTTACGAAGAAAATCTAAGAAAACTTGGTATTGCTTCTTTAGACAACCCTGATTCAATATCAATTTATCCTAAAGACTTCGATTCTAAAGAAGAAATTGTTCGTATTATTGATGAATATAATAAAGACAAAGATGATTCAGATAAAATAGAATATACTGATGTCGTTGGTTTAATGATGAAATCAGTTACTAAAATAGTAAATGTAATTAGTAGTGTCTTAATAGCATTTGTTGCAATAAGCTTAATCGTATCAAGCATTATGATTGCTATCATAACTTACATTTCTGTAATTGAAAGAACAAAAGAAATTGGTATTTTACGTGCAATTGGTGCTTCTAAAAAAGATATCTCAAGAGTCTTCAATGCTGAAACTCTTATCGAAGGATTGGCAGCTGGTGTCTTTGGTATTGTTGCAACAATATTAATAAATATTCCAATTAATCTAATAATTCAACATACATTAAGTATTAAAAATATAGCTGTTCTACCATTAAATGGTGCAGTTATCTTAATACTAATAAGCATAATTTTAACTGTCATAGCTGGCTTTATACCTGCTAAGATAGCATCTAAAAAAGATCCAGTAGAAGCTTTAAGAACAGAGTAGAACACTCTGTTCTTTTTTGTAAAGTACACTAAAATCAATTGTTTTAATATTAAAAAAATAATATAATTAAGATAGTAGAGGAGGATTAAAGTGAAAAGATCATACGTTTACTTAATCGTTGTATTACTAACTATATCTTTAGTATGTGCTGATTTCATTATTGGTAAAGATCTAAAGAAAATTATTCCTCTAGACGATACTTATCGTACATTAGAAGGAGATGTACCGGGCACTAAAGAAGCCGCTGTGTATACATCTTTAACTATTCAAAACGAACAAAGTTCAGATGAAAAAATAACTTATAATTATACAATTCATATCAAAGATGTTTCAGGAGCAGTTCGTTCAAGTTACAACGGCAATGAAAAATATACTGTTTTTTCTGCCAATGGTGAAGCTAAATTCCAATTAAAGAGTAATGAATCAATTGTTTTCTATGAAGTACCAGTAGGATCATATTATAAAGTTACTCAAGTAACAAATAATAATAAATATAATGTTAAAGTTGGTTCGAATCTTACTAGAGTATATGAAAGTGTTATTGAAGAAGATACAAATATAACGTTTAATAACGCTCCTAAGAACAAAGCCGTACCAGCAAAAGAAAAGGCAACCAAAAAAGAACAAAAAGTACCGAAAAAAGAAATACCTAACACTAGTGAAACCGAAATCAAAATGGTTTTAGTACTTATTATTTCTTTACTAGTTATTTGGTGCTTTAGAAGAATCAAAGTAAAAAGATTTGAGTAGTCAAATCTTTTTTTATTTAGTATAATAGTTAACCAAAAGGAAGAAAACTATGAAAAAACAAATCCATATTCTAGAAGGATTATTAATTCTAGTATTAATACTATTACTAGGTTTAATATCCATTAAGTTTATTTATAATATTAAACATGAAAAAGTTGATACTTCATATATGTGGAATATTAATTTTTCTGATCTTATCGTAACCGAAGGTAGTAAAGAAGGTAAAATCAATCTTAAAAACAATGCTATTGATTTAGACGTTGTTTTAGCTAAAGAAAAAGACTTTTATGAATTTACTATCGACGTTAATAATAACGGTACATTAGATGCTGAAATAACTAATTTAAACATTAAAGCAGACAATCCTGATAATGTTTTAAAATACACTGTAACTTATATAAATGGTGTATCAATTGATAAAGGAGATATTCTAAAATCTAATACTCATAAAACTATAAAAATAAGAGTAGAATATCCTACTCAAAAGAATAAAATATACAAAAAATTACAATTCAAATTATCCCTAAATATTGAGTATTCTTCTATTTACTAAATAAATATCTTATATTATAATTATTATAATAGAAAGATATAAGGTAAAGGTATGAAGGATAATATAAAAAAGAGTATACAAAACTCAATGATTTTCATTGATATCTTGTTTTTTATTTATACAATAGTAATTTTTATATTTAAAGCAAAAATACCAACATTAATTTATCCAATTAATGCTTCTTTTTTCATGCTTTTAACTTTCTTTTCTATCTTAATGTTTGGTTTCCAAAAGAACAAAAAAAATCGCGCGAAAGTAAAAATAACCAATGCCGTATTAATTATTTCTACACTTTACTTAATAACTATCTACCTAGCTGGTAACGCAACTAGTTTTATTAAGAATCCTTTAAATATTCCAAACATTATTTATTTGGCATTATACTTCGGATCAGTCGAGATATTCAGATACTTATTTTACAATAAATGTACTAAGAATTCCGTTCATCAATACGTAATTACTTTATGTTTTATTCTTTTAGATGTCTTAGTATTATCGACTTTTAGTCCAACACATACATTAGACATCGCATACTTTTTAACAATTATTATTTTATCTATACTTAAAAACTGTATCTTAGGATATACTACATCTAGATTTGGCTATCGTCCATGCTATATTTATTCCTTTGTAATGACAATAATGCCTCTTGTTATGCCTATCTATCCGAATCTAGGGAATTACTTAACTTTAGTATTCAATATAATATGTTCTGCTATTATTTTTTATAATATTAGCAAACCAATTAGAAGAAGCGATGAAGAATCAATCAACAAATATCAAAAAAGTGTTGGCTTTTACTTAGAAAGAGCACTACTTATAAGTGTTGTAATAATTATTCTATTAGTATCAGGAATTTTCCGTTATAGTTTAACTGCAATTGCCTCAGATTCAATGTATCCTGCTTTGAAAAAAGGAGATGCAATTCTACTTGAAAAAGTTGATAAAAAGAATCGTGATACCCTTAAAAAAGGTGATATTATTGCCTTTATTGAAGATGGATCAATTGTTACCCATCGTATCCTAACTATTGAAATGGAAGAAGGAACTGAAAAAATTATCACAAAAGGTGATAATAATAACACAAAAGATGTTACAAAAAAGACAAAAGATGATATAATAGGTATAGTAAGATTTAAAATACCACTACTAGGATATCCTTCAGTAGAGATTTCAGAGATAAAAAAGAATAAATAAAGGGAGCAGAACCTATGAGTAAGAAAAGTAAAACAACAATCCTAATAATTGCTTTAATAATATATGCTGTTATTATTTGTATAGCTCTATTAAATAACTTAACAGGACCAGCAATTATCCTAAGTGCCTTATTTGCTATCCTAGCAATTTGCTTAGGTATTTATATCAGAGAAGAACCAGATGAATTCTCAACATTTATTAAAAATAAGAAGAGAATCTTAAAAACATATAATTCTATAATTGTTGAAGTAGAAGATATACCAAATATAGCTGGTAAAAATATCATTAAAGTAAAATCTATTGAAGATTTAGTAGATGCCCAATTGGAATTAAGAGAGCCAATCTATTATAAAAATGATAACGACTCTTGTTTCTTTATGTTATTACACTATAACGAAGCATGCATCTATATCTTAAGAATGAACGATGATGTTGTATCTCCTACAGAGCAATCTATTAAATATATGAAACTAGATAATGAACCAAAAGATCAAAATGAAAACATTCTTGAAAATGTAGAAAATACTATCGTTTATAAATTAGATGAACTTCGTAGTTTTAAAATATCTCCTATTAGAAATAATATGGATGTTCAAGTTGTTGATGATACAGCAATTAAAGCCGAAATAGAAAACAGCAAAGAAAACAACATTACTACAGAAACTCTAGATGACGAAATATCTAAGACTATGTATATTAAAGATCTAAAAGAAAAGATGAAAGAATACGAAGAAGAAAATGAAGAAAAAGTCTTAGAAGAACAACTAGAGGCACAAATGCAAGAATTAAATGCTGTAAAAGAAGATATTCCTATTGAGGAACCAAAAGAAGAAAAAACAAAGACAAAAAAAGCAACAACAAGAAAAAAGAGAGTAGTAAAGAGTACTCATGCTGCAAGAAGAGCATCAAAATATAAGAAAAAATAAAAGTGATAGTGATATCACTTTTTCTTGGTTAATGAAAGGAGAGATAAAATGATTAATCTAAAAAAAGAATATCATAATATAGAAAAAATATTTAAATATCTTCAATTAGAAGAAATCGAAGAATTAGGAATCATGACTTTCTTAAATAGAGACGCTATTTATGTAAAAGCCAAAAAGAAATCTTATTTAGTAAATATCAAATCTTTGAAAAATCAACCACATGATTATCAAAAAACAAAGATAACCAAAATTAAATCACTTGAGTTCTTTGATGATAATGGTATTCATAGTATCTTTCCTATGAAATTTAATGAAAAATACTTTATTAATTATCGTAATAAAGATTATGAAATCTATAAATATGTCTTAACTGAACACAAAAAGATTTCAGAAATCAATGATAAATTACTAAAGAAATTAGCTAATACACAAGCTATTATTCATAACTTAAAAACTAAACTTTCATTGCCAAGTCCTTACAAAGAGATTAAAACCAAATTAGAAAAGAAAATTAAAAAACTTTCTAAGTATTCCCCTAAAGGATCTGCCAAAGTATATGAAAATGTTTATCAATTAGATGAAATCATTAAAGAATACAATAAATCAATCAAATATGCTAATCAAAGCTTAATACTTGGTTATGATAATTATGATTTAGAGAATATCGAATGGATTAAAGACTACATGTACATAATCGACTATGAAAACTGTACTTCTATTAATCCAGCAGTTTCTCTTGCTGAAGCCGCTTATTATTTCTCGCGTAATGATCATCGTTTAAATTTTGATACCTATAAGAAATATTTAAGTTCATACATTAAAAAAGCTGGGTCATTATCATATGACTATAAAGAAGCTTTAATTGTATCTCAAGGAAAACTTCTTCAACAATTAGAAATTGAAATATTAAACTCAATTGACGAAAAGAACGATTATAGTTCTGAAATCGAAGAAATTGTTGAAGAAATCAAAGTATACCATAATAATATTGAAAAACTTAACGATATTTACTTAGATATTGTAAAGAAGTAAAATCTTTAAAAAGTAAAACAAATAAACTATGTTATACTAAACACGTACGCAAAAAAAGGAGTGTGATAATATGAAAAAAAGTAGAGTAATTTTTACTGTAGTAGTACTACTTCTCATAGTAGCATGCTTTGTTTTTGCTAAAGTTTTTAATGATTTAAAAAAAGAAACTAAAATCAAAAATGAAATCAAAGAAATTGTTAAAGTATTAGGAACAGAAAACATTGATGATGATGGTGTAAACGCTATTCTTGAAAGAAGAATCTATGAAAAAGGCAATTACGCAATCGTCGAAGATGCTATCAAGAACTATTATCATGATTTATATAGTTCTCAAAAGAATATAACCTTCCTAATGGATGAAGATAATTTTATTACATATTTAGATGTAAAAAACATCAAAGACGATGGACCATCATTTACAAAATCTGTTAATAATCTTCAAACAACTAAAGCTCAACTTAATGATAAATATGAAGAATTCAAAAAACAAATTACAAGCGATCCTCTAAAAGTATCATATATCTATAATAAAGATGTTGATTCTTATTATAAAAACTTATATTTAGAATTTATCAATGAATACACACCATCAACTTTAGAGCAAGACATGGAAACTAAATATAACAACACTTTAAAACTAATCGATTTATACAATGATGCTTTTGCATTTCTAACAGCTAATAAAGCTCATTGGAAAATAGTAGATGATGTATTAACTTTTGACGATACGGTTCTATATGACAGTTATAAAGAAATAACTGACAAAGTAGATAAATTACATACAAAAAATAATAAAGTAGATGAACAAACTAGCTAATGCTAGTTTTTTTGTCACTTTAAAGTCACTTTACTAATCTATAATAAATAGTGAAAAGAGGATTTATATGGAAATTTTAAAAGTTGAACATTTATCTAAATACTATGGAAAGGATACAACAGAAGTAAAAGCATTAGACGATGTATCATTTACTGTTGAAAAAGGCGAATTCGTTGCTATTATTGGAGCATCTGGTTCTGGTAAATCAACTTTATTACACTTAATTGGTGGTGTTGATCGTCCAACTAAAGGTAAAGTATTTATTGAAGGTAATGATATTTTTAGTTTATCTGATGATAATCTAGCAATCTTTAGAAGAAGACAAGTAGGTTTAATCTACCAATTCTATAACTTATTACCAATTCTAAATGTTGAAGAAAACATAACTTTACCAGTTGAACTAGATGGTAAGAAAGTTGACCAAAAAGAATTAGATGAACTTCTAAATACTTTAGGATTAACAGATAGAAGAAAACATCTTCCAAATGAATTATCAGGAGGTCAACAACAAAGAACTTCTATTGGAAGAGCAATGATTAATCATCCAGCTATTATCTTAGCAGATGAACCAACTGGTAACCTTGATTCCAAAGCATCAGAAGAAATAGTTGAATTATTAAAACTATCTAATAAAAAATACAATCAAACAATCATCATGATCACTCATAATCTAGAATTAGCTAGTGCAGCAGATCGTATAATAAAACTAGAAGATGGAAAAATAGTAGGTGAGTAATATGAACTTACTAAAGAAACTAACTAAAAAAAACTTACAACTAAATAAAAAAAGAACAATTGTTACAATAATAGGTATTATGTTATCAGTAGCATTAATTACTGCTGTAGCAACCATGTTTGTAAGTTTATATAAATCAATAATAAAATATGAAACAACAATAAAAGGTAACTTCCATATATCCTTAAGTGGGGTACCTACTGAAGACTTACAATTATTTAAAGAGAATCGTTACATAGATAATTATTACTTAGTTGAGGAAGTTGGCTACGCTAAATTAGAGGGATCTAAAAACGAATCTAAACCATATCTATATATAACATCTTTCACGAAAGATTCGCTAGAAAACCTATCTGTTAATTTAATAGAAGGCCGTTTACCAGAAAATGATCATGAAATCATTATTTCTAATCATATTAAGACTAACGGACGTGTAGAATATCATATTGGCGATACTCTTACACTAAATGTTGGTAAAAGAGTATCTGATGGTTATGAATTAAACCAAACAAATCCATATGGTGAACCATTTAAAGAAACTGAAAGTGAAGAAAAAATAGTAGAAGAACTAATAGATACAAAAGAATATACATATAAAGTTGTTGGTATCATGGAACGACCATCTAACTATATTGAAGAATATACAGCGCCAGGATATACGTGTATAACTTATAACAATAATCCGCAAGGGAAAGCTTCTGTTTATATTAGGTTTAATAAACTAGGTATAAAAAACATCGAAAAAGCAATTGCTGGTATTTTAGAAATTGATGAAAAAATATTTGAAAAATACTATAAAGGTGATTATACAGATGAAGAATGGCCAAAAATCCAACAAGAATTGAATAAAGCCAAATACGAAACAGGTTACTTAAATCAGTATTTAATGATACTTGAAGATGGAATCTTTAAAGATCGTTCTTTCAAAAATATTGGCTATATAGCAGGTTTTGTTTGCTTAATCATAATCGCTACTTCTGTATTCTGTATTAAAAATAGTTTTGATATCTCTATATCCGAAAAAACCAAACAATATGGTATGTTATCAAGTATTGGTGCTACTAAAAAACAAATTAAAAAGAATGTTTACTATGAAGCATTCAAATTAGGAATCGTTGGTATTCCTTTAGGAGTAATACTAGGTTTAATAGCTTCAGCTTTCTTAGTGCTTATCTGTAACATTCTATTAAAAGATATGCTTAATACTGTAATAGTATTATCAATCTCTATTGAAGCAATTATCTTTGGCATTTTATTAGGAATAATAACAATCTTCTTATCAAGTTTAAGAAGTGCTTATAGAGCATCAAGAATAACACCAATAAATGCTATAAGAAATAGTGCAGACATTAAGATAAAATCCAAAAAGATCAAATCACCAAAACTAATAAAAAAACTATTTGGTATTGGTGGTGAAATATCTTATAAGAATCTAAAAAGAAGTAAGAAAAAATATCGTACAACTGTTATATCTATTACAGTATGTGTCGCTGTCTTTATTGCATTATCTTCATTTATGCATCTATTCTATCAATTTATAACAGTAGAATATGCTGCATACGATCATAATATTGATGTTATGGCGCGAGATGGATTCTCGGCTAAAGCGCGCGAAGAAATGAATGATATTGTTACTAGAGATGATATTAAAAATTACTCGTTTGAAAGAACTCAAGCAGGTGCTATAAAAAATCCTATCATAACAAAGGATTTTCAAAAATTAATTGATCAAGATAAAGAACGTTATGAATTTATCTACGAAGGTGATGAAGAAAATAATGGATATCATCATGGTGAAATACTTGTTTCATCTATAGGTGATTATCAATATCGTAAATATTTAAAAGAATTAAAACTAGATTATGAAAAAACTAAAGACAAACTAATTCTTTTGAATCAAGTAGAAACTTATGACTATGTTAAACAAAAAATGGTTAAATACTTAGCGTATGATTATAAAAAAGGTGACAAGATTAATATCGCTAAATATGCTGTTGATGAGAATAATAACTCTGTAAAAGTAAATACTGATTTTGAAATTGCTGCTGTAACAATGAAAAGACCATTTGGTTTCTCAATGATAATAGCAACTCCTGTCTTTATTGTTAGTGATGAAACATTTGATGCTTTCAATAATAAAAATACTACAGAAAAAGACAAATATCGTAACTCAGCAGAGCCTGGTGAAAGATACTTATTTGATGTTGAAGACCCAGATAAGTTCCAAGATGATATTGAAAGAATCTTAAAAAATGAAGAAATAGAAATAACTAATATAGCTCAAGAACAAAGACAAATAAAATCATTACATCTATTAATAGGAATCTTCTTATATGGTTTCATTACTGTAATATCACTTATTGGTATAACAAATATCTTTAATACTATTACAACTAATATGGAATTAAGAAAAAGAGAATTTGCTACTTTAAAGAGTATTGGTATGACAACAAAAGAATTCAATCGTATGATTAGTTTAGAAAGTTTCTTCTATGGAACTAAATCATTACTTATTGGAATTCCGATTGGTATCGTTTTATCAGTATTATTATATAATTTGTTAAATGATGATATGATTATAACTAAATATGAAGTACCATATTCATCAATTATTATTAGTATTTTAGTAGTATTCTTACTAATAACTATAATAATGAAATTCTCAATTAATAAAATTAATAAACAAAATACAATTGAAACAATTAGAAACGAAAACATTTAAGAAGAGTATAACTCTTCTTTTATGTTATAATTTTCTTGAGATGATTATATGAAAAAAATTTTTAAAATATTGATAATAACTTGTTTAATATTCTTCTTACTTATATGTGGAACTACAGTATTTACTAATCTTCATATAAAAAATACAACTAAAGATCGAATCATAACAACTTTTAAAGAAGAATATGATTGTATCATTATACTTGGCGCGGGAGTAAGAAAAGATGGCTCTCCATCACCAATGCTTAAAGATCGTTTAGATAAAGGCATTGAACTATATAATGAGGGCGTAGCACCTAAAATAATCATGTCTGGAGATCATGGCCAAAAGCGCTATGATGAAGTAAATTCCATGAAAAAATATGCTATTGAAAAAGGAGTTCCATCAGAAGATATCTTTATGGATCACGCTGGCTTTTCTACCTATGAATCTATCTATCGTGAGCGAGATGTTTTCTTAGTAAAAAAAGCAATTATTGTAACCCAAAAATATCACATGTATCGTGCATTATATATTGCGGATAAACTAGGTTTAAAAGCTGACGGTGTAATAGCAGAAGATATAAAATACAGTGGTCAATCAGGAAGAGAAACACGAGAGGTACTTGCTCGTACCAAAGATTTCTTTAAATGTATTATTAAACCTAAACCAACATATTTAGGAAAAACAATTGATATCACTGGTAATGGTGATGTAACTAACGACTAGGTGATAATATGGATAGTAATTTAATGATTAAAAAAATAGTATTTGAAAGAGAAGAAGTAAAAGATTTTTCTAAATATCCTTTTAATATAGATGTGATAAAAAATCTAGAAGAATTAGAGTTTACTTCTCCTGTAACCTTCTTAGTAGGTGAGAATGGAATAGGTAAATCCACTCTTATTGAAGCAATAGCTGTTGCTTTAGGTTTACCAGCAGAAGGTGGTACAGAGAATTTTCAATATAATACAAAAAACACTGTATCCGAACTACACAAATACTTAAGACTATATACTTATAATCATCCCAAGATGAAATTCTTTCTAAGAGCAGAAAGCTTCTATAACTTTTCTACCGAACAAGAAAGACTTATTGATGAAGATGGTTATGGTAAATTAGAAAAAGCTTATGGTGGAAGATTACATGAGTGTTCGCATGGAGAAGCTTTCTTAAAACTAGTTCAAAATCGATTTACAGATCATGGGTTATACATTTTAGACGAACCAGAAGCAGCTTTATCTCCACAAAGACAATTATCATTACTATATCTAATAGATGAGCTAGCAAAAGCGGGCAGCCAATTCATAATTGCAACTCATTCCCCAATTCTAATTAGCTATCGTGATGGTAAAATATTAGATTTAAATAATAATTTCAAAGAAACAAAATATAAAGATACCGATATTTATTCATTGTATAAAATGTACATTGATGATCCTTATACAATGCAAAAGAGATTGTTTGACGAACACGATTAATATATAATAACAAACCGAGAGGTGATAATATGCATATCTTACTAGTAGAAGATGATTTAGATATTTCATCTAATCTAAAAGTATTTCTAGAATCAAAAGATTATCTAGTAACAGTATCCAACACCATCAAAAATGCTCAAGCAAATTTAAAATATACTGATTATGATTTAATGATTCTTGATATTACTTTACCAGATGGTAATGGTATCGAATTCTATAAAAAAAACAATACAATACCAACTATCTTCTTATCTGCTAAAGATGATGAAGAAACAATTGTTAATGGCTTAGAACTAGGAGCAGAAGATTATTTAACTAAACCATTTTCAGCAAAAGAATTACTAGCAAGAATTAATAAGATATTACTACGCAACAAAAAAAGTGAAATAACTATTAAAGATATCACCTTTGATTATAATAATTTGATTGTTAAAAAAAATAATGAAGAAATAAAACTATCAAGTTTAGAATTAAAAATACTTCAATTACTTTTTAGTAATCTAAATAAGATCGTAACTAGAGAAACAATAATAGATAATATATGGAATTGGACAGGAAACGATGTTAACGATAATACCGTAACCGTTTATTTAAAAAGAATAAGAGAAAAATTAGATACTGATATCATAACAACCATTAAAGGAATAGGGTACCGTATCAATGAATAAAAGAGAACTAAAAAGATTTTATTTCTTTACAACTATAACTCTTATTCTAACTATTGTTCTTTTTATAATAATCAATCATACTTACTATAAAAAGATAGAGAAAAACAACAATTATATTCTTTCTACTATTATTTATAATATAAAAGAACAATATCCTGATTTAGATGATGAAACTATTATTCATATATTAAATACCGATAAAGTAGAAGAATATAAAGGTCTTGAAAAATATGGCGTCCTTCTAGAAGAGAACAATATTAGTTTGTCTAACAAACAAATAATGAATAAATGTTTATTATTATCGATTACAGTTATTATTGTATATCTACTAGTAAATATCCTGATTTTTAATATCTATAATTACAAAAGAAATAAAAATATTAAAGAACTAACAAATTACTTAAAAGAAATAAACAAACGCAATTATATACTTAACATAAAAGATAACGAAGAAGGGGAATTATCTATCTTAAGAAACGAGATATATAAAACATCAATAATGCTAAATGAGCAAGCAAACCTAAATAAAAAAGATAAAGAAGCTCTAAAAGATTCTTTATCAGACATTTCACATCAACTAAGAACCCCTTTAACATCAATTAACTTAATGATTGATAACTTGCTAGAAGGGAACCTAACTAAAGAAGAGCAAAAAAAACAATTAACAAATATCAATCGTAAAATAAAAGGAACTAACTTCTTAATAGAATCCTTATTAAAACTATCTAAATTTGATGCTAATACAATAGAGTTTAATAATAAAGAATATAAAATCAACAAAATAATTAAAAATGTTGAGGATAATCTTCAAGACTTGTTAGATTTAAATGACATCGAATTAGTAATAAAAGGTAACGAAAAAGATACTTTATATTGTGATTACCATTGGCAAATAGAAGCCTTAACCAATATAATCAAAAATTGCATTGAACATTCTAATCCAGGTAGTACTATTAACATAAACTATTCTAAATCTGAACTATTAACAAAAATCGTAATAAGAGATCATGGAGTAGGAATGAATGAAAAAGACAAGAAACACATCTTTGATCGATTTTACAAAGGAGAAAATAGTAATCCTAACAGTATAGGAATAGGAATGTCCCTAGCAAAAAGCATTATTGAAAAGAATAATGGTCGTATTACAGTTTCATCTAAACCAGGAGATGGAACCGAATTTACAATAAAGTATTTAATAAAAAAATAAGCAAAATTAGACATATTTTGCTTTTTTTATTATACTTGTATAGGTTTCAGGGGGAGATTACAATGAAACAAGAATTAAAAATGTGTGCCAAAAGACTAGAAAATAGTGCTGAAAACATATATAAATTAGAATGCTTAAGATTTAAAGCTTACAACATGAAAGAAATCTTCGAAGGGGAAACTCTATATGCTTATACTTTAAGTTCAGGAGCAATGATCCCATTTGGTTTCTTTATTAATGATAACCTAGTTGCTGGTTGTTATGTATCAACATCTTATGGAACACTATTTATAGAACAACTATTTGTTCATCCCCAATTACAAAACTCTGGGTTAAAAACAGGAAGACTATTATTAAACTTTGTCTTAGCTAATAAAGAAGAGATAGAACAATACTTTAATACTGAATTTACCGTATCTGCTTTAGAAGCATCAACAGATAAAGCTAGAGCATTATATGAAAAAATAGGATATCGCCAAGGCGAATTCTTAATGAGAAAATCAATCTAATATAAAGTAAGTATTATCTAGTACTTACTTTATTTTTTATGGTAAAATAATTGTGTGGTGGTAACTATGGCAAAAACAGAATTAGACCTGAAATACAAAAGTGAAGGTTTTGGCAAACCTTTTCCCGATGGAACATATGGGATTAGAAATGATATAAAGACTTATGAACTTCTTGTAGATGGGGTTCCTGTTATTAATTTAACATTGGAATATGAAAGATTTTCAAGCAATAAGCCTAACTATGCAGCAGTCTTTATTTCTTATGATAACAATTATTTCTTAGCTAAAGATCCAAGATTTGTTAATAAAGGTTATGCCACTTTAGCACTAGATACCATTACTGAATCTTTACTAAGAGAAGGAGAAGTACCAAGAATTTCTCTTAATATAACCAAAGACAATGCTGCTAGTTTAAGAGTAGCAGAAAAAGTAGGATTCAAATATATTAAAAACGATGAATATTCAGTATATAATCCAAATGCTATCAAAATGATTGAAAATGGCTTATCTTACTTAAAAGGTATTGATATGGAATTATATGATATGCAAATGTATTCTGCTTTATCATCATACCGTCGATACGTTGAACAATGTATCCCAGAAGAAAAACAAAAAACTAAATAGAGGTGATTATTATGGAAATAAGATTAAATGCTCAAAGTAGTATTAAAATAACTAGTAATAAAACAATTTACTTTGATCCATACTTGATTAATGAAGAAAGTCATGACGCTGATTTTATCTTCATTACTCACGATCACTATGATCACTTTGATCTAGATTCAATAAAAAAAGTAAGCAATGATAATACTATAGTTATCTTACCAGATAGTATGTCTATAAAAGTTTTATTTAAATTAAATAAAAAGAATGTTAGAGGAGTAAACCCTAACGAAGAATACAATATTGAAGGCTTATCATTTAGTACTATTCCTAGTTATAATAACGACAAAGAATTTCATAAAAAATCATCTAAATGGGTAGGATATATTGTAGAGATAGAAGATCAAAAGGTTTATGTTGCTGGTGACACTGATATCACCGAAGAAAATAAACAAGTAAAATGTGATATAGCATTCCTACCAATTGGTGGAACTTATACAATGGATTATAAACAAGCAGCAGAATTAGCAAATATCATTAAACCAACAAAGGTAATTCCAATTCATTATAAAACAATTGTAGGAACTGAAAGTGATGCTAATAGTTTTGCTCAACTAATTGACAAAGATATTGAATGTCAAATAATAATGGAATGATAAACATGGAAAAAGAAGAAATAATAAAAAGAGAATTATTTAATATAATTACAGAATTAAAAGCCAATCAAAACTTACATGGAGATTTAGCTAACGAATCAATTGCTGCCATGGCAAGAGAACTTGAAAAAACAGCTCGCGATCTAGATCTTAGTACTCCAGAAGAAGTTTTCCTAAAAATTAGAAGTGATTACTTTAAAGCAGTATCTGCTGAAGCATTAATGTCACCAGGTATTGCAACTATAATTCAAGATAGTAAAGATCAAATATATCTTGCGGAATATGAAGGAAACTTAGCAGATGAAACTCAAACACTAGTATCAAAAGATACTCGTTTTGACTATGCCTCAATAACGAAAATGTTTACTGTACTAGAAGCATTAAAACTAAACCAAGAGGGTTTATTTGATATTAATCATATCGTTGCTGAAATAGATAAATCTCCATACAAAACATTAAATGTAACCGTAGCAGATATCTTAAGATTCAAATATGAACTACAAACAGTTGGTAGAGTAGATGAACCCGAAATTAGTACAGCAACATTTTATCGTCGACTATTAAGACCAAGAATAGGTATGAATGCTTATACCTATAGTGATATACCTTATATAATAGCTAAAACCTTAATGCCTAATAGTAGAAAGTTTTTTACTGATTATTACGATGAATTAGGGCTTTTATCAGTTGGATATGACATAAGTGGTCCAATTACAGGTGGCTATGACTTTGAAGCTGTAGCTGACGAAAAAGCCCGTAAAATGATGAAGTTAGGAATCCAACCAGGACATGCTGGCTTATTTGGTACAGCAGATGATTTAATAAAAGTATTTGATGCCTTAAACAAAGGCTTCTTAAGTGAAGAAAGTCTAGAACAACTATTATATTCAGGAACTGACAAACAATACGTTCCAAAGTATGATAAAGAGGGTAGACAAACAGGATTAAAACCAGTCAATAGAGGAATGGGTGTTTATATTGAACATCCAGAAGGATTAAAAGTAGGAGAAGTAATACCGGGATTATCTAAAAAAGCTTTTGCTATAACTGGTTTTACAGGTGGTTATGCATCTTACGACTTAGTAAACGGCTTCTCAGGTGTCATTCTAGCCAATCCATTATCAATTGAAGCAACTGAAAATAAAATCCTTGTAAACCAAGTACCAGAAGATAATAGATACCTATTAAGTAAAGATGGTGAACCGTATCCAAAAGGATCTGTTATCATTTCCAACTATATTCAATCTGAAAAAAAGAAAAACATCAATATCTTTAATCCTGATGGAAGTCTAATAGAAAATAGAGCTTATACTAATATGCTTAACACTCTAAAACTTCAACAATTATATACTTTACTAAAACTAAGATTAACTAAAAGAGTAGCATTAGCATTAGCAGAATCAGATATTCTAGTAGATCATATAAATGAAGAATACAGTGGAGGTAAAAAATTTGTTAAATAATATTGCAGGTCCAAAAGAATTATTAAAATTTATGGATATAATAAACTATGGTTTCACTGATCAAGATAATCATAACTATCAAGATGAAGAATTTGAAAAAAATGTTTTTACTAAATGGCGTTTATCTTCACCAGCAAGATTACTAAAAGTAAAATATGGTCATTGTTTTGACCAAGTAGAACTAGAAAGAGAATGGTTTACTAAAAACAACTATAAAATAAGTACTTACTATATAATGTTTTTATTACCATATGAAAATCCTTTTTCTACTCATACCTTTTTAGTATATGAAGAAAACAACAAATACTATTTATTTGAACACTCAGATTACTATAATCGTGGGATTCATGAATATAATAGTTTAGATGAATTATTAGATGCTGAAATGAAACATCATCTAGAAACTAATCTAAATGAAAATGATATGACTAAAGAAGAACAAAAAAGTCTAGTAGTTTATGAATATCAAAAACCAGAATACAATATAAATATGACTGATTTTATTAATAACATATTAGATAAAGGAAATAAAATAAGATAAATAATTATCTTATTTTTTTTGACAACAAATAAAATTCCTTGTAATATGTTGACTATTAGGGAGGTGATACCATGAAAATCTATGATATAAAAAGTCCTGAAGAACTATTAGAATTCATGAATAATAATATTCGTTATGGTTGGTTAGATAACGAAAATAACGAACATATTGATACCATGAAACAATTTAGAAAACTATATCGTACTTTATCATTAGGAGAGATGTTAGTTAATAAATTAGGAACCTGTATTGAACAAACATATTTAGAAATAATAGTTATGGAAAACTTAGGTATAGAGTATAAAGCTTACTGCTTAAGAAGTTATGAAGACAATCCTCGTATTGTCGAACCAAAAATGCACTGTTTCTTAATATATACTCAAAAAGGTAAGTGGTATCACTTTGAACACTCTAATCCAGAAGTAAGAGGAATTCATGAATACAACACTGAAGAAGAAGCAATGAAAGATATTCTTACATACTATCAAAAAAGAGATAAAGGCAGAACAAGACAATTATTAGAAATCAAAGAAGTTCCAGCTGGTCTATCATGGCAAGAATGGAATACCTATTTAGACGAATTAGCAAAAGGAGAGATAAAATGTCTATAGAAAGAGTAAGAGATTACTTTAAAAAATATCAAAAAGAAAACGAAATAATTGAACTGAAAGAATCATCAGCTACAGTTGCTGATGCTGCGAAAGCATTAAAAACTACTGAAGGAGAAATAGCTAAAACTTTATCCTTCATTGTCGATAACAAACCAATTCTAATAGTTGTAGAAGGTACTGCTAAAATCTCCAATAGTTTATTTAAGAATTATTTTCATGAAAAAGCTCACATGATTCCTTGGGATGATGTTGAAAAGTACATTGGTCATGCTCCAGGAGGAGTCTGTCCCTTTGCTATTAATGATGATGTAATAGTATACTTAGACGAATCATTAAAACAACATGAATATGTATATCCAGCCTGTGGCTCAGGAAATAGTGCTATAAAACTATCTATATCTGAATTAGAAAAATACTCTAATTATAAAGAATGGATTGATGTATGTAAAAAAGAACAATAATTGTTCTTTTTTTAAAATTATATGATATACTAATGATGGAGATGGTAATATGTATAATAATTCCCGTTTTAAATTCAAGTGCCTAAAAAATAAAACAGGAATCGTTACCACTTCTTTAAAATTTTTTAACAAAGAGTAAGTTTTTTTGACTTACTCTTTTTTATGTAAAAGGTAGAATGTCAAAAAAGGGAGAGGATAAAATGAAAAAACAAATAGAAGACATTAATTTGGGACTTATGGTCTTTGATAGTGCTAGTGAACTTGGAAAGAAAATAGATGAGCATTTATTAGAAATGTATCACCTAAACAAAGAAAATAATACTTTCATTGTTCCAATTAAACAAAACTATTTTGAAGATGGACACTTCAAAGTAGAAATAGGAGAAACAGTTCGTGGAAAGGATATGTTCTTACTTACAGATATTGGTAACTACTCCTTAGAATACAAAATGCACGGTTTCATAAACCATACAAGTCCTAATGATTTAATGCAACAATTAAAAGATGGTATTGGAGCTTGTAATTGCCATGCCAAGAGTTTTAACATCGTAATGCCACTCCTATATGCTGGTAGACAACATCGTAGAAATACAAGAGAAAATCTTGCATGTGGAATGATGTTACATGAAATCGATTCCATGAGTCGAATCAAAAGTTTCATTACTTTTGATGCTCATGATCAAAGTGTTGAACACGCTACGCATAATATGGAATTTGATAATATTTTCCCAACCAATCAAATCCTTGAATTAATGATTGGTGATTTAAGTATGAATCGCTTAAAAAAACTAGTATTTGTTGCTCCAGATACCGGTGCTACTGGCAGAAGAAACGTTTATCTAAACTCTTTCAATTCAAAAAGCATTCATCGTGAAGCAGGAAGCTTCTATAAGCAAAGAGACTACAACAATTTCGTTGATGGCAAATATCCAGTAGTTGCTCACGAATATAGTGGAATGAGAGATTTAAAAGGATATACAGCAATTGTTTCCGATGATATGATCTCATCTGGTGGATCAATGTTTGATGTTATTGATGAACTAAATAAACTAGGTTGTAAATATATCTACCTAGTAACAACTTTCGCCTTATTTACTAAGGGTATTGAAAAATTTGAAGAATACTATAAATTAAAGAAATTTGACGGATTATATACAACAAACTTATCTTACATTCCTGAAGATTATAAAAAATGCAAATGGTTACATATCGCAGATTGTTCTGAACTAGTGGCTCAAACAATTTACAACATACATAACGATTTATCTATTCATAACATCTTAAAAGATAAATCATTACCAGTAAAACTAGTAGAAGAAAAGTTTAATAGAGAAAAGAGTGAATAACTCTTTTTTTGTGGTATAATATACTAAGGTGATGATATGAAATATTTGAATTATCTTCAATACAATTCAGTTCTTATACTGAGTTATTTCTTTATATCATTATTAGCTTTATGGCTAAACAAAATAAGTAGCGGTAAAACTAATCGTTGGTTCTTTTCATCATACCGTAGTTCGTTATTAAACCCCTTAACTTATGTTAGATTAATAACCCACTGTATTGGCCATGAAAACTGGCAACACTTTTCCAATAACTTTTTATATATATTGTTAATTGGTCCAATGATTGAAGAAAAATATGGCACCATGAATTTATTAATAATGTTAGTCATAACAAGTGGAGTTACCGGTATAATAAATACAATCTTAACTTCAAATCGCATTCTAGGTGCATCAGGAAATGTATTCATGATGATTATCATCTCATCATTTGTTAATATCCAAGCTGGTAAAATACCAATAACATTAATCTTAATATTTATTTTTTACATCGTTAATGAAATATTTGCAGGTGTTTTCAAAGCTAAAAAAGACCGAGTTTCTCACTTAGGGCATCTCATCGGAGCCACCTGTGGGGTCTTATTTGGTTTTTATGTATTGTGATTTAACATTCATTTAATAAAAGAATCATATTATTATATTTGAAAGGAAGAATAAAAATGACAAAAAGAATTTGTGCTACATGTGGTAGCGAGGTAGAAGAAGGTTCAAAGTTTTGTACACAATGTGGAACAGAATATAATGAAAAAGTTGAAATTGAAAAAGTTCCTAAGAGAGGAAGAACAAAAAAAGAGGAACCAAAAGAAGAACCTAAAATAGATATTGAGCAAATAAAAAATGAAGTTAGAAAAGATCTATTAGCAGAAGTAAAAAAAGAACAAGAAAAACATGATAGAGAAAATAAAGCTGAAGAAATAGATTTAAACACCTTTAAATCTAAACTAAAAGTCTATCCAATACTATCTTGTATAGTAACTTTATTACTATGTTTAGTAGCGTTTGCATTCTTTTATAACTACTATATGAAACATTTAGTAATTGAAACAACAAGAACTGAAAAAGAAGTAACCATAAATGAAAAAGGTATTTCAGATGCCGTTGAAAAAGTATATGATGCTACAGTAGTAGTAGAAAGTTATGTTCACGGAAGACTATATGCAACTGGATCTGGTTTCGTTTATAAAACAGATGATAACTATGGCTATATTCTAACAAATGATCACGTTATTTCTGGAGCTTCAGAAGTAAAAGTTTTATTCTCTAACGAAAAAAGAGTAACAGTAAAAGTTCTTGGCAGCGATTCATATTCAGATGTTGGCTTATTAAGGGTCAACAAAGAAGATGTAGTAGCAGTGGCTGAAATAGGTAAAACTGAAAACCTAAAAGTTGGTGATACAGCATTTGCTGTCGGAGCACCGCTTGATTCATCTACTTACGCCTGGACAGTAACAAGAGGAATTATCTCTGGTAAAAATCGTACAGTAGAAGTAAGTTCAAGTACTTCTCGTAGTTCTCAAGTAATGGAAGTATTACAAACAGATGCTGCTATTAATAGTGGTAACTCAGGTGGACCGTTATGTAACAGTAATGGAGAAGTAATAGGTATTACTAATATGAAATTAGCATCTTCACAAATCGAAGGTATGGGCTTTGCTATTCCAATTGAAACAGCGGTTTCAAATGCTGAAAAATTCATCAAAGGAGGAAAAGTAACTTACCCATATTTAGGAGTAGGTTTACTAGATCTAGAAGATGAAGATGGAGCTTTAGTTGAAGAAATCGAAAAAGGTTCTCCAGCAGACAAAGGCGGCCTTAAAAAGGGCGATATTATCATTAAAATAGATGGTAAAAAAGTAACTAATTCATCAAGATTAAAATATGAATTATATAAACATCAAGTTGGAGATAAGATTAAACTTACTGTTTTAAGAGATAAATCAGAAAAAGTTATAGAAATAACTCTTGGAACAAATGCAACATCAGCATAAAAAGTTATACACTTTTTATGCTTTTTTTATATTATAATAATTAGTAGGTGATACATATGGATTTTACAATGTTAGTAAATAAAGAAAACTTACTTGGTGAAGATTATGAACCAGAAGATATGGTTGAAATATATGAACCAATGGGATCTAAAATAGATCAAACTTATATTAATAGATTACACAAAGAAGCGTATATTCAATTTAAAAAAATGCAAACGGATGCTAAAGAATTGGGATATGAAATATTTATTGATTCATCATATCGTACCTATGAATACCAAAAAAGAGTATTTAGTGCTACAGCTGCAGAAAAAGGTTTAGATCATGCCTTGAAATTTGTAGCTCCTCCAGGAGGAAGTGAACATCAAACAGGATTAGCATTTGATGTAATATTTAGACGTAATGGTGAAATGATAGAAGAACAATTAGAAACAGATCCTGAAATAAAATGGATGACAGAGAACGCTTATAAATATGGTTTTATTCTAAGATATCCAAAAGGTAAAGAGGATATAACTGGTTTTGGTTTTGAACCATGGCATTTTAGATATGTTGGTCTAGAATTAGCGTTTGAAATTCATGAAAGCGGCCTAACATTAGAGGAATATAAGCAAAGAAAAAGCTTAAGTATATAAACAAAAAAAGAATGAAAAATAATTTCATTCTTTTTTAACACGATTGAATAAAATAAAAAAATATGCTAATATCTTTATAGAATAAAGAAGGTGTTTATCATGATGGAATATATACAATATGTAGTTGGAACAGAAATGTTTCAAATTTGTTTTAAACTAATATTAAGTTGCTTATTAGCAGGTATCATTGGTTTAGAAAGATCTGCAATGAGCAAACCAGCAGGTTTTGGTACTCACGCTATTATTGGTCTTTCATCTGCATTAGTTGTTATGGGGAGTCAATATATGTCTAAACACTTTGATATGGATGCCTCTCGTATCCCAGCTCAAATCCTAACTGGTATTGGATTTATTGGTGCTGGTACTATAATTCAAAATGGTGTTAATGTTCGAGGAGTAACAACAGCAGCTGGTATTTTATCTGTAACATGTATAGGTATTGCTGTTGGTATGGGTTATTACCCAGCAGCTATCATCGCTACAATCATTGTTTTCTTAATCTTATCTCATAATCAAGAAATTAGAGGTAAATTTGAAAGATATGAAGGTATGAATATTGCCGTAACTGTTAAAAATGATGCAGCATCAGCAATTGATGAAATTCAAAAATATTTCAAAAAAGAAGGTATTCATATTCAATCAATGAAAAAAGATACCGGAGTAATTAAATCAAAGAAGAGTGAAGTTTTAAAACTTGGAATTACATATGACACAAAAACAACATCTAAAAGTGATATCATTAGTGAATTAATTAGTTTTGAAAAAATAGTTGAAGTAATAGAGGAAGATTAAAAATCTTCTTCTTTTTATATACAAACAATGGTATAATAAATAAAGAAAAATTAAAGAGAAAGAAGGCTTTATTATGGAACTAAAAGGATCTAAAACTGAACAAAACTTAATGACTGCATTTGCTGGCGAATCACAAGCTAGAAACAAATACACATATTTTGCTTCAAAAGCAAAAAAGGATGGCTATGAACAAATAGCAGCTATTTTTGAAGAAACAGCAAACAACGAAAAAGAACACGCTAAAATGTGGTTCAAAGAATTAAATGGTGGCGAAGTGCCTGGAACTATTGAAAACTTAAAAGCAGCTGCTGATGGTGAAAATTATGAATGGACTGATATGTATGAAGAATTTGCTAAAACAGCTGAAGAAGAAGGATTTA